>Ga0194055_10000130_pt1 | contig 54910 bp, 47 predicted proteins | sample SepL449m_MetaG_FD_155482 | JGI IMG/M metagenome (GOLD analysis project Ga0194055, IMG submission 155482) | Anoxic zone freshwater microbial communities from boreal shield lake in IISD Experimental Lakes Area, Ontario, Canada - Sep2016-L442-9m | ecosystem: Environmental > Aquatic > Freshwater >... | reverse complement strand
GCAGCAGGCAGTGGTGAAAGATTTGGCGCAGGATATCCAAAGGCGCTAATTCAACTTGGTGATCGCACCTTGTTGGCGCATGCAATCACGGCTCTTGCTCCCGTTGTCGATCAAATAATTATTGCCGCGCCGACAGGTTTTGAACAACAAATCACTGAGTTAGTAGGAGATGACATCACTGTAGTTTCAGGTGGTTCAACTCGCTCGGACAGCGTGCGCAATGCTTTAGCTGTTGTGACTAGCGAGTTTGTTTTAGTCCACGATGCTGCGCGAGCTCTGGCTAGTACTGTTTTAGCTCAAAGAGTGATTGCCGCATTACGCAGTGGAAACTCCGCAGTCGTTCCAGGTTTAGTTGAAGTCGATACCGTTAAATCAATCGATAGCAAGGGGCGCGTAACTTCAACAATTGATCGCTCGACACTCCGCAGAATTCAAACACCACAAGGTTTTTCAACTCAGGTGCTGCGAGATGCACATGAAAGTGGCAAGGATGCAACTGACGATGCTGCGCTCATTGAATTACTCGGTGGCCCAGTGGTAGTTATAGATGGTGAAGATAGAGCTTTAAAAATAACAACCCCTGCAGATTTAAATAGTGCACTTGGTTTTCTTGGTTTTAACCAGAGTTTTAGAACTGGGATCGGCACCGATGCACATGTATTTGGTGCTGGCCGCACACTGTGGCTAGCGGGCTTGCATTGGCCAGATGAAGTTGGCGTCGAAGGACATTCAGATGGTGACGTCGCAGCCCATGCAATTTGCGACGCGCTCTTTGCCGCATCGGGTTTAGGCGATCTAGGAAGTAACTTTGGAACCGATCGCCCAGAGTATGCAGATGCATCGGGCGCTGCACTTTTGCAAGATACTCTCACATTAGTTACTAAAGCTGGATATGTGATTTCAAATGTAACCGTGCAAATTATTGGTAATAAGCCAAAGATTGGTAATCGCCGGGGCGAAGCTATTGAAGCAATTTCAAAGGCCCTGGGTGGTGCACCAGTTTCAGTGTCGGCAACGACCACTGATGGCATGGGATTAACGGGTGAAGGCAAAGGTATTGCGGCAGTTGCAAGCGCTTTGGTCTACAAGCAGTAGAATTAAGAAATGTCCGCACTGAATTTATACGACACCGCAACGCGCGAAGTCGGCGTTTTTAGCCCACTTAAGCCCGGTGAAGTATCTATATATGTCTGCGGCGCAACAGTTCAGGGCGCCCCACATATCGGCCATGTTCGCAGTGCAATTAACTTTGATATTTTACGACGGTGGTTAACCCATAACGGTTATAACGTAACTTTCATTCGCAATGTCACTGATATTGATGACAAGATTTTACAAAAAGCTCCTCAAGAAAATATGCAGTGGTGGGCATTAGCGTTGAAATACGAACGTGCATTCACGCAAGCATTTGCCGCACTGAATGTTTTACCTCCAACGTATGAACCACGGGCAACTGGGCACATCACACAGATGATCGAACTTATGCAGATACTCATTGATAACGGCAGCGCATATGCTCCGGGTAATGGCGATGTTTATCTAGAGGTTCGTAAATTAAAGCGCTACTTAACGCTTTCTCGTCAACATGTCGATGATTTGCAGCCAGCAACCGATACCGAGGAGAGATCTAAAAAAGATCTACACGACTTTGCTCTATGGAAAGCTGCAAAACCTGGCGAACCGTCGTGGCCAACTCCCTGGGGTGCAGGCCGCCCCGGTTGGCACCTCGAATGTTCAGCGATGGCCCATGCCTACCTTGGCGAAAGCTTTGATATCCACGGTGGCGGCTTAGATTTAGTTTTCCCACATCATGAAAATGAAATTGCGCAGTCAGAGGCCGCTGGATATGGGTTTGCGAAGCGCTGGTTACATAATGCCTGGGTTACACAATCCGGTGAAAAAATGAGTAAGTCTCTGGGGAATTCTTTGCAGGTAGAAGTTATTTTGCAGAAAGTTCGCCCAATAGAACTGCGTTGGTATTTAGGTGGAGCGCATTATCGTTCGATGCTCGAATACTCTGAAGGTGCATTAGCTGAATCTGCCGTGGCATTTGGCCGCATTGAAAACTTCTTAAAGCGTGCCACTGAAATATTAGGAAAGACGCCAGCGATAGCGATGAGTGCAGCATTTACCGATGCGATGAATGATGATTTAGCAGTACCTGCAGGGTTAGCATCTATCTCTGAAAATTTGCGACTGGGTAACCAAGCAATTACTGAGAATGATCGTGGCGCAATTGAGTTAAACGCTAGTGAGATTCGCGGAGCGCTATCAATTCTTGGTTGCGATCCATTTGATTCTAACTTTGTTGGGCAGGCTCCAAGCGATCTCACACAAGCAATGGATGGTGTTATTCAATTAGCGCTTAAGGAGCGTGCGGCCGCTCGTGAGCGTAAGGATTTTGCTGCCTCAGATTCGATCCGCGATGGACTGCTCGCTTTAGGAATTACAATTGAGGACACTGCACAAGGGCCACGTTGGTCGATTATGGAAAAGAGCTAACGATGGCAGGAAATTCATCCCGAAAAGGCGCAATACGTGCCTCTAAAAAGGGACCCACAACTGGTACTGGTGGGAAAAATAAAAAACGTTTAACAGGTAAAGGTCCAACTCCCAAGGCTGAAGACCGTCCCTATCACGCAGCTGCAAAGCGTAAAAAAGCTGTTGCTAAAAAAACCGATGGAAAAACTGTAAGAAAGAGTGATGGTAAAGAAGTACGTGCTGTACGCGCACCACGAGGTGATCGTCCCCGTGGAGAAATCGTTGCTGGTCGTAACGCAGTTTTAGAAGCGCTACGGGAGGCGGTTCCGGCAACTGAGTTAATGGTTGCACGCAGCATTGATGTAGATGATCGCGTTGCCGAGTCGCTCAAGTTAGCTCTTCACTTAGGTTTACCAATTCGTGAAGCACATCGCGCTGAAGTTGAAGGTATCTCACCTAATAGCCAGGGAATTATTCTTGCCATCAAACCATTTCAATATTCAAGCTTTGAAGAAATCATGCAACGCGCAAAGTATCCAGCACTTATCGTCGCATTAGATGGTGTGACTGACCCACGAAACTTAGGTGCAATCATTCGAAGTGCTGCAGCTTTTGGTGCAGCAGGTGTCATTATGACTGAGCGCCGCGCAGCATCTATGACGGCATCGGCCTGGAAATCTTCAGCAGGTGCAGCTGCACGTTTACCAATCGCACAAGTTACTAACCTTGCAAGGACAATTGACGCGGCCAAGAAAGAAGGCCTCTTTGTCGTTGGATTAGATGGAGAATCTGAGGACGTCATTAGCTCAATGAAGGTTGCAACCGAGGCGATCATGATCGTTGTCGGCAGCGAAGGTAAGGGCTTAGCGCGTTTAACCCGTGAAAAATGTGATTTAGTTATTTCAATTCCAATCAGTGCAACCACTGAATCTCTCAATGCCAGTGTTGCTACAGCGATCGCTCTTTTCTGGGTAGATCAGGCACGTCGCAAAGGGTAATAGAAGTGGTTTTCGAGCGATTTATTGCACTTGGTGATTCATACACCGAAGGTATGTCGGATGAAAAAAAGTATGGAAATTATCGAGGCTGGGCCGACCGTACCGCCGATGTGATGGCAGTTTCATATGCAGATTTTACGTATGCCAATCTTGCGGTGCGTGGAAAGTTAGTTCGACAAGTCGTTGATGAGCAGATCGAGGCGGCAATTGCCCAAGTAACTGGGCCTAAAACGCTTTTATCTTTTCATGCAGGAGCAAATGATGTTATTCGACCAAACTACCAAGCAGATTTAGTGCTTCCGCTGTATGCCGACGCAGTAAGGCGTTTAGCTGCATCAGGTGCAACGATCTTGCTATTCACAGTGCTTGAAAGAACTGGGAACACTGGCAAAGCGGCCAAAATGTGGGAGACGAGATTTAGAGAGTTTAATCGAAATGTTCGCGCAGTAGCCGAAGAAGTCGGAGCAATTATTGCTGATGCAAATGAAGAGCCTGCATTTAGTGACCGGAGATTCTTAGCTTTTGATCGTTTACATTTAAATTCAATGGGTCACGATCGAGTTGCACAAGCCGTACTTGAATTACTTGACCTTCCTTTTGATAAAAACTGGCGTGAACCCTTACCCCCAGCAAAAGACCAGCCTGTTGTATTCCGCGCTTGGATTACAAGCATGTGGTTTATAACTTTTGCACTGCCTTGGATGTGGCGTCGCGCACGAGGCAAGTCTTCGGGTGATGGCCGAAGTTGCAAATACCCAATCGCAATTCATTGGCCGATCTCGCACTTAGATTGAGGTTACAACCCATTCCCACGTGTGAGTGCCTGGCTTAATGATGTATTTCGGCAAAGTATCTGGACCACATGAAGCAGTTCCAACTCCACGGTGAGCAGCGTCTAGGTGAACTACAGTGTTTCCGCAGGGTTTTACTTCAACAGCATGGGTTGCATCGGCAAGATCAACTGCACGATTAGGCGTGACTGATATTTGCATGGGCTTAGCTAATTTAAAGCGAACTCCATGCCCTGATGCATCTGTCAGCTCAAACCAGCGCACACCATTGTGCCCACCATTTTCTTGCGGTCGCACGTAAGGTATGTATTGATTAGCAACTGTAGAAATATAGCGATGGACTCGCGCAAAAGTACGATCGGGATAAGTCTCATTAGGGCCGGTACCAAACCATGTGAGATCTGCAAGCGAGCTATTGAGTTCAAAGTTAGAACCCACACGCGCAACATCAGCAAGAGCTTTAGGCAACACGACACTCTCTTTGACTCTGAAGCCCTGTGCAACTGGAGTGATCATTTGGGTGTGCTTAATGTTGATTCCAGCACTTGTCTGCCACGTATTTGTAATTTTTACACTCGTAGTATTTTGTGAAACTACACAGTCGGTGCGCTCAATATCGCGCAAACCCCAACGTGTCCACTTAGTTGCCATGTGTCCAATTCGATCATTATCTGTAGGTGCTCTCCATAAAGAAAGTTGTGGCGCAACTACTCCGTGCGGCAAAATAATTTGTCCAGAATCATCTACACAGTTTATGAATAAGTCAGAGTTCTTACCCGCTGTAACAGTAAGTGCACGAGACGGAAGTGGCCATTGGCTCCAACCAACTTCTGCCATAGCTGGCGACCATGCAGTACTGCCAACGCGCACTAACGTGAAGTTAATAAATCGCTCACCTAAACCATCGGCTTTTGTAAGTAATTGTGAAGTGACTTTAAAAGTAACGCTTGTGCGAGCACTGACCTTTGCCAGCTTGATACGTCCACCGTCACTTACTAAACCGTCTCTAGTGATCGACCAGTGGAGCTCGTATTCGCTGAGATCCTTAAAGAAATGTTTATTGAACAATTTATACTTACCGGCCGCTGATTTAACTGGGGTAATTGAAACCGGCGCTGCGATCGCCTTAAACTCATGCATTGCAGGCTTGGCGGTGCGATCAGGGAAGACCATTCCATCACAACAGAAGTTTCCATCATGTTTTTTCTCGCCGTAATCTCCACCGTAAGCATTTCGCTTTGTGCCATCTGGCAAAGTTTGCACTGGACCGTGATCCCAGAACTCCCAAATAAATCCACCTTGTAGGCCAGGAGTTGATTCAATCACTTGCCAGTACTCGGCAAGAGTTCCATTGCTATTACCCATTGCATGCGAGTACTCACACATAATGAGTGGGCGATCTTGTTTGCCAGATGTCGCATAATCTTTTATTGCGCTAATTTCGGGGTACATAGGACAGATGACGTCAGTTAATGAATGACTACCTAACCAGTTACCACGGATTCCCCCTTCGTAGTGAAGTGGGCGAGAAGGATCAAAACTACGGGCATAGGCTGCGGCAGCTTCGTGATTTGTGCCAGCCCCTGATTCATTTCCTAACGACCACAGCACTGCTGCAGGGTGATGGATGTCGCGTTGAATCATGCGACCAACACGTTCTACAAAAGCCGATAAGTACTTAGTATCGTCGCAGATAGAAGTAATAAAAGCATGAGACTCGATATTTGCTTCACCAATAACATAGAAACCAAGCTCATCGCAGAGATCTAAGAAAGCCGGATCGTTTGGATAATGCGAAGTTCTTACAGCATTGAAGTTCCAGCGCTTGAGTTCCAATAAATCCTCGCGCATATCTTCGCGCGTTAATACACGACCAGTATGGCGATTAAAGTCGTGACGGTTAACGCCGTAGAAAATTACAGGTTTACCATTAATCAAAAGCTCGCGACCTTTGACTTCCACACTTCTAAAACCAATTTTCTGTTGTGAAACCTCAACAATATTTCCAGTAGGGTCAACTAATTCGATACGAAGTGTATATAAATAAGGGTTTTCAGCCGACCAAGCCTTGATTCCAGGTATCCGACTAGTTATATGAATCTGACCAGCTGGCCAGGGTTCAGTCTCTTGAATAGTTCGGGCAACACTCTCAGGCATCCGGCCGTGCCAGTACTTTCCGTGGAAGTAAGCATCAGTTTGGCGCTTAAGATCTTCGTTGCGCTCTGTCCATTGTGGAGAGACAAAATCCTTTAGGGTTTTACTGAAATGCGCTGATTTAACTTTTGGTAACTCTTCGATATTCATACGGAGGGAATAGCCATGTGTTGAGGCATTATCAATAGAAGCTATATGAGCGCGAATATCGATAGTTCCGGTTGTTAAATTCTTTTCTAAGCCAGGAGTTGTATAAAAACGCTCAATGTAAACCTTATTAGTTGCAAAGAGTTTTACTGAGCGAGTAATTCCACCGTGCCACCATTGATCTTGATCTTCAATGAATGTTGCATCTGACCATTTAGTGATATCGATTCGTACTGTATTGCGTCCACGCTTTACAAACTTTGTAACATCGAACTCAGCTGCTAAACGAGAATCTTTTGACATACCAACTTCAATACCGTTGATAATAATAAGTGCTACAGATTCCCAGCCGCCAAGGTGTAAGACGATGCGTTTAGAGATCCAACCTTCAGGTAAATCAAAATCACGTTCATACACCCCGTGGGGATTCTCTGCTGGAACCAAGGGAGGTTGATCTTCAAAGGGCATTTGCGTGTTTGTATAGATTGGCTTATCGAAAAATACTTCGCTCGTCGGCTGCATCGTCCACAAACCTGGGACGGGGATTTGAGCCCACTTTTTGCCAACCCGATGCGTGGGGCTGCGCAAAAGTTGAAAACGCCACTCTCCATCGAGGGAGATCTTCTCCATATGCTCCAGATTGAGCATGGGCAGTCGATTAACTGAATTGGTCTCTGGGCTCATCCAATAGTTTGTAATCACGGGCGCAAGTGTGCCACCAGCGATACTTGGGTGGAAATCGCACCAGATTTGCTAGATGGTTAGGCTACAGACATACAGAGTTCACTTTGAGGGGGGAGTATCAAGTAGTGAAGTTTAAAAATATCACCGATCGAGAGCTCAGTTGGCTCTCCTTTGACCAGCGAGTATTAGAGCTGGCCGAAGATCAAAGCGTGCCCCTACTTGAGCGAGTGCGCTTCTTAGCGATTTTCTCATCAAACTTGGATGAGTTTTTTATGGTGCGCGTAGCAACCTTAATGAGCAAGCTTGAAAATAATATTACCGATGCCAATGTTGCCGGTATCACGCCGCAGGATTTAATGCAGGAAATCTCGACTCGAACCAAGGCATTAGTTGAACGTCAGTCCAATGCCTTTCATAAAGATATTGTGTTGGGATTGAAGAAAGCTGGAATTGAGTTTGTCCATTGGGATGACCTAATTGAGAACGAGTTAACGTACGTCACTAAATTATTTCAAGATCGAATTTTCCCAGTCCTTACTCCCTTAGCGGTTGATCCTTCACACCCATTTCCATATATTTCTGGACTCTCGTTGAACTTAGCGGTAATTGTGAAGAATCCTAAAACTAATGAAGAGTTCTTTGCTCGCGTTAAAGTCCCTGAAATTCTTCCGCGATTTATCGCAACATCAAAGAATGGAACAAGTAGGTTCTTGCCAATTGAGGATTTAATATCGATTCATTTACAAGAATTATTCCCAGGCATGATTATTCAAGATCATTACACATTTCGTATTACACGTAACCAAGATATCGATTTAGATGAAGATGAGTCAGAGGATATTCTACTCTCGCTAGAACAAGAGTTAGCGCGCCGTCGATTTGGTCCACCAGTGCGTCTCGAAATTGAAAAGGGCGTCGATGCCAAACTAGTCGAAAAGTTAGCCGATGAACTTGGCATTAATGAAGAAAACATCATTCACGCGCCAGCACCACTAGATTTAACTGCACTCAATAAGATTGCTGATTTAGGTGTCTCTGCATTGAAGTTTGACAGGTTTAGATCGCACACCGCAAAAGCTTTAGCTGAAGTCGATCCAGAAGACTCAGATTTGTTCTTTTCAGCGATTCGACAAGGTGAAATCCTTCTGCACCACCCCTATGAATCCTTTACTTCTTCAGTAGTTCATTTTCTTCAAAGTGCAGCGCAAGATCCACATGTTTTAGCTATTAAACAGACCCTGTATCGGACTTCGGGTGACTCACCGATTATCGAAGCACTTATTGAAGCGGCCGAAGCGGGCAAGCAGGTCCTAGCGGTTATAGAAATTCGTGCTCGCTTTGATGAGCAGGCAAATGTTCGTTGGGCACGAAAGCTCGAAGCCGCTGGAGTACATGTTGTTTATGGCCTTATGGGTTTAAAGACACATGCAAAACTCTCTCTTGTCGTGCGCGATGAGCCACAAGGCTTACGCCGCTACTGTCATCTTGGAACGGGAAACTACAATCCAAAGACAGCTCGCATGTACGAGGATTTAGGAATTCTCAGCGCAGATCTAGAGCTCACGGAAGATCTAACCAAACTCTTTAATCAGCTATCTGGCTTTGCTCCGCAATCCATTTATTCACGTCTGCTAGTTGCACCGCGAACGTTGCGATCGGGAATTACTGAACGAATCGATCGTGAGATTAAATTTGCAAAGGCTGGTAAGCCCGCTGGAATTCAATTCAAACTTAATTCGATTCTAGATGAAACTTTTGTCACTAAACTCTATGAAGCATCACAAGCCGGAGTGAAGGTTGATCTCTTAATTCGGGGCATTTGTGCCGTGCAGCCAGGAATTGCTGGACTATCTGAAAATATTACTGTTAAGTCGGTTCTAGGCCGCTTCTTAGAACATTCGCGAATTTTTCACTTTATCAATGGCGGGGATGATGAATATTGGATCGGTAGCGCCGATTTAATGGGACGTAACTTAGATCGCCGCGTTGAAAGTTTGGTGCGCATTGATAAAAAGGATCACCATGAGCGATTGCAGTGGATTATCGACCTTGGCTTGTCGGGCGAAACAGCAAGTTGGAAATTGACGGGAACCGAGTGGGTGCGAAGCAGCATTGATAGTGAAGGTAATTCCCTGCGTGATCTCCACACCACAATGATTAATCACTATGCCTAGAATGGATTAGATATGAGCGTAGAAAACTTAATTATTTATGCCGGTGGTGCGGTTTTGTGGCGATACGGTGCCCAGAAAAAAATCGAAGTCGCGCTGATTCATCGACCACGCTATGACGATTGGTCACTTCCAAAGGGAAAGCGCGATGGAAATGAATCGCTCATTGCTTGTGCATATCGCGAAGTCATGGAAGAGACTGGCTACGAATCGGTGTTTGGACCAGAACTTGGCGAAGTAACCTATGTCGTCGATGGAGACTCTAAAATCGTAAAGTATTGGTCGGCACAAGCTGCCGAAAATCCAAGCGGCAAGCCTGATCCTCAAGAGGTTGATCAGATTGAGTGGCTCAGCCCTGCAGACGCGCGCAAAAAACTGAGTTTAGATGACGATAGATCGGTCATTGATTTCTTCCTCGAATTTGGAACTGGCACAACTGCATTGGTTTTACTGCGCCATGCTAAAGCCGTTAAGCGCGAAGATTGGGATGGAGATGACGGAGATCGTCCACTGGCTCACCTTGGACAACTTCAAGCTAAGAGGATGTTAACGAATTATCTTCCATATGCCATTGATCACGTTCACTCATCCGATGCGATGCGTTGTATTGAAACAATCGAACCAATGACTCATTCATTGAGTATGCATCCGATATTTTCTAGCGATTTGAGCGAGTATCGCTTTTCAAAAGATAAAGAGGCCGCACTGGATTATGCCCAAGATTTAATGGATAGCGGTAAGCGTACAATCATCTGTAGCCATAACCCGATTTTGCCTAAGCTACTTAAGAAGTTAATCGGCAAAAAAAACTTTAAGCATTTAGACCAGGAGCTAAAGCCTGCCGAGGCATGGGTTCTGCATCATCGAGATGGCGAAATAATCGCAATCGACTGGATGCAAGCCCCTACGACCTAAGTTATCCTTGAAGCCAATCTAACCTGCGCAAAACAATTCCTTCACGTAAGGCCCACGGACAAATCTCAACTTTTTCAATATCTAGTAAGGCCATTACTGAACGTGCAACTATTGCACCGGCAACAATCTGTTGAGCTCTACTTGCTGAAACTCCAGGTAAATCAGCGCGCTCCTTTTCACTCATTCCTGCCAGCTTTGAAGTCAACGCTTCTAAATGAGCGAGCTCTAAATACTTCGGATTGTCATTAAACCAATGCCCTGATAATCGAGCCAGTGTTCTAAATGTCTTACTGGTTGCTACGAAGTGATTTGCATCATGAGAGCGAAGAATTGCAGGAAGTTTTTTCTCAAGATTATCCATAACATAGTCTTGCAAGAATTTCACATCTTTATCTGAATAAGGATCTCCACTTAAGAAATCTCGTGTCATACGTGCAGCACCTAATGGTAAAGAAAGGGTCGCCTCTGGGCTCTCATTAATTCCGTAGGCAATCTCTAAAGATCCACCGCCGATATCGAGCATTAAAATTTTGCCTGCAGACCAGCCTAACCATCGTCGTACTGCTAGAAATGTCATGCGCGCTTCTTCATCGCCAGTCAGAATTTGTAAATCGATTTGATGTCGCTCATTGATCTCTTCAATTATTGCAGCGCCATTTTTTGCTTCTCTCACGGCAGATGTAGCAAAGGCTAAAATCTCATCGGTATTGTTCTCTAGAGCATGAGCAACTGCGCTAGTGATTGCTTCGTGGAGGGCTGTGATTCCCTCGTTTGAAATCGTGCCTGACTTGTTGAGGTACTGAGTCAATCGAAGTTCGACTTTAAAGTTGGTGGTAGGCGATGGCCGAGCGCCAACATGGGCGTCCATGACCTGAAGGTGGATGGTGTTGGAACCCACGTCTAATACGCCTAATCTCACGGGATTAACCTACCGCTGCGCCTAGCGGTTGATCTCGATTTCAAGTTTTTGCGACTCACTGCCATAATTGCCGCTGATCGCAAGATCGATACGTGTTTGCACGTAGGCCTCTCTAGCTCAGTGGTAGAGCAGCGCACTTGTAATGCGCAGGTCGTCAGTTCAATCCTGACGGGGGGCTCGTAGTTTTTAGAAGGGGGAAATCATGTCGGCGTTTCCTTACGATGAATTTGCCGATGCGATAACTGCCAATGATGAATATATCAAAAGCTTTAAATACTCAGAATTAACCGGAGTTGCCCAAAAAGGTTTAGCAATTGTCACCTGCATGGACTCACGCATTAATCCCTTATCAGTTGTTGGGATGAGGTCCGGTGATGCAAAGATTTTGCGTAATGCGGGAGCGCGTGTGACCGATGACGTTTTACGTACTCTGGTTTTGGCAACATATCTGTTAGGTGTCAAAAGAATCTTGATTATGCCTCATACCAATTGCCGTATGGCGCAAGTTGATGAGGCTGAAATCCATCGTGAGATTGATACGAAATATGGAATCGATACATCTGAGCTTGAATTTAAAACCGTAGCGGATCAACAAGCTGCATTAATCGAAGACGTGCACATGGTCCGCAACTATCGTTTACTCAATACGGGCGTTTCAGTTGGCGGAGCAATTTATGATGTTGCAACGGGAAAAATTACTCCGATTGATTGTTAGTTCGGCGAATTGGCCATCGCGTTTCTGGGTAGCTTAAATCTTCTAGGAATTGAACAATAACTGCATTCAAAAGTTCAGGTTTTTCTTTCATCACACTATGTGAAGTTCCCGGAATGATCGCTAACTGACTAAGGGCAAGGGCTTCGTATAGTTCAACGGTGTGATGGTGATTGATTACATCATCATCTCCGGCCAAGACCAGTACGGGGCACTGAATGCGGGCTAAGTCAGAAACCGTTAACGTTGGCTCGCTCTCCCAAATTGCGTGGATCCTTTGAGTTTTTTCGAGCAATGTATTCGGTGCATCAGGAGAAATTAAATTGTATTCAGCCTGGTCCTCTTGGCTTATTGCACGCATGATATGCGCATCTGGCATTACGCCGTTGTAGTGGAAATTTCCGCCAATCGAAATAATCGACTTAACTAGATCGGGCCGCTTAATTGCAACCATAAGCGCAATGATTGCCCCATCGCTATAACCAATTAAGTGTGCAGGCTCTTTAACTATGTCCTCTAAATATGCAATGGCTTCATTGCTCTGAAATTCAAAGTGCAGACTCCCAGATTGATCACCGGTAAATCCATGACCAGTTCTGTCGTAAGCAAAGACATGAAACTCATCTTCAAGCGCAGGAACCAGTATGTAGTCCAAGCTAGATGTTTTACTCAAACCACCATGAAGTAAAACTACAGCCTCAGCATCGCGTTCCCATTCATAGGTATAAACCTGGTGTCCCCGTAGGCTGATGAAATCTGGCACTACATTGAATCCATAATATGCCGGTTACCGCGATCAAAGGTTAGATAGTTATAGGTCCAATCAGCCATGGTTCCGATTTTATTGCGTCCACCTAATAAATAAAACAGGTGCAGCCACAACCATGCATACCAAGCAGGAATTCCAGTCATTCGAAGGCTTTTGACTTCGACGATTGCTTTGTGGCGACCGATTGTTGCCATGGAACCCTTGTCGAGGTATTTAAATGGCTTGAGATCTTGACCGGCTGCAATTCTCTTGATTTGTTGGGCAACGTGTCGACCTTGCTGCAGTGCAACTGGTGCAACCATCGGCAACATACGCCCATTATCTCCAACAAAACCTGCAATATCTCCGATTGCAAAGATATGAGGGTAATTCTTAACCTGCAATGTACTGTCAACATCAATACGTGTATTAATCAATGGCAGATTTAATTTCGCACCTGTTGGCTCACCCTTTACGCCCGCAGCCCAGATTGTTACCTCCGAAGCAATTGTGCTGCCATCGCTAACTTCAATACTACGTGGCCCAATTACCTTAACTGCCGTGTTTAAATGAACTGTTACACCAAGCTTTTCGAGATCATTTTTACCATGGGCAGAAAGCTTTTCGGAAAACATTGGCAAAATTCGGGGACCGGCTTCAATCAAATTAATTTTAATATGAGCTGCTGCATGTCGTTGATCATTTTTTAGTGGACCTCTGACTAATTCAGCGAAAGCACCGGCCATCTCGACTCCTGTAGGTCCGCCACCAACAACAGAGATTGAAAACATTGTGTCATCTTCAAAACGGCATAGATCTTCAAAGCGGCGCAAAACTTCGGCACGAATCATTAGCGCTTCATGAACACTTTTCATACCTAGTGCATGTTCAGTGACTCCTGGAATCCCAAAGTCGGCGGTCGCCGAACCAAGTGCAACAACAAGGTAATCAAAATCTAAAACCTCGCTACTATCTAATTTCACGCTCTTGTTTTTGTGATCAACCGATAATGGCGATCCCATTCGAAATTTCACACCAGTTTTACGTAGGGCACCTCGGACTGGGTGAGCCACATGGTCTGCAGCTAAACCCGCAGTTGATACCTGATACAGCAGAGGTAGAAAAGTTTGAAAGTTATGGCGATCAACCACAGTTACATTGGCAAATTGCGCCATCTTGCGGGCTGCAGTTAACCCCCCGAAACCAGCACCCAAAATTACTACGCGAGGCTTTTGGAGTGTCTTTTCCATGGGTTAAGTCTAGGCTTCGCAGCATGTCCATGCCCAATCAAAACCGTAAGTACCTCGTCACAGGGGCATCTGGATATGTTGGTGGCCGATTAGTCCGCGCACTTGCTGATGAAAAAGAGGATGTTCGAATATTGGTGCGCGATAAGTACAAAATCATGGGTCAGCCATGGGCACCAATGGTGGATATCTGTGAAGGCAGCGCAGAAAATTTTAGTGATTTACAGAGAGCGCTAGAAGGTATTCATACAGCTTTTTACTTGTTGCACTCAATTAATTTAGGACCGAATTTTGATGAGATTGAAAGCGAAATGGCTCGTAATTTTGCAAAAGCTGCCGAACAAGCCGGTGTATCACAGATTATTTATTTGGGTGGTATCGCAAACGATGTAAACATTAGTAAGCATCTTGCATCTCGTGCGATGACAGGAAAATCTTTAGCAACAACTTCAGTACCAGTTTTAGAGCTTCGTGCAGGAATTATTATTGGCTCAGGCTCTGCCAGCTTTGAAATGTTGCGCCATTTAACACATCGACTTCCAATAATGACAACACCTAAATGGGTCATGAATAAAACGCACCCAATCGCAATTCGCGATGTCTTGTATTATCTAAAGGGCGTGGCACGCTTAGAAAAGCCGGTCAATCAAGTCTTCGATATTGGTGGCCCTGAAGTTTTGTCATATGCGGACATGATGCAAAAGTTCGCAAAGCTATCTGGCTTAAAGAAGCGTTGGATTATTAAAGTCCCAGTTCTGACCCCTGGACTTTCTAGTTTATGGATTGGTTTAGTAACTCCAGTGCCGACCGCTCTTGCTCGCCCGCTTGTTGGTTCGCTCATTAGCGAAGTTGTTGCAGATCCTGCAAAGAGAATCGATGGGCTAATTCCAAAACCTGCCGAAGGTTTGATTGATGTTGAAACCGCTATTTCATTAGCTCTTTCAAAGATCACAACCCACAATGTTGAAACTCGCTGGTCGGATGCAACTATGCCAACGGCTCCGTGGCAAAAAGCACAGGGTGATCCAGACTGGGCCGGTGAAATGGTTTTGCGCGATCGCCGTGAACGCATCACCGATGTTCCAGCAGAACAGGTGTGGCGACAGGTTGAACGCATTGGCGGAGACAATGGATGGTTTGGCTCTGATTTTTTGTGGTGGGCTCGTGGAGTTTTGGATCGTTTTTTAGTTGGCGGCGTTGGTTTGCGTCGTGGTCGTCGTGATCCAGATTTCTTACGAGTTGGTGAGAGTCTAGATTTTTGGCGAGTAGAAGAGTTGGAACCTGGCCGCAGATTAAAGTTATATGCCGAAATGGTTTTGCCAGGTAAAGCATGGCTGGAATTTATAGTTACAGCAGAAAATGGTAAGACCAAGATTGTTCAAGAGGCAACATTTAATCCTCGTGGACTTGGAGGTCAGTTGTATTGGTATGCAGTAGCACCACTTCATCTCTTCGTTTTTCCAACTATGTTGCGAAATATTGTGAAGAAAGCAAAAAAGAATGCATGAATTTACCGCTGAAGTAGAGGCGCTTGCCGCCGAAGTTTTAGCGTACAGCCTGGATCGGTTAAAGAATGATCCGCCACTGGATGGACCGCGCACTGCCGAAGATTTATTCAAAGAAGTTGGCAACACAATTACTTCAAAGGGTCTTGGCGGACATGATGCACTAGAAGTCTTTACCAGCGTGCTTGCTAAAGCCTGCATCTCAACTGATCATCCACGAAATTTAGCTTTTATTCCTTCGGCCCCAAGTGAGTATGCAAACCTTTTTGATCTAGTTGTTGGAGCAAGTGCTTTATACGGTGGCTCATGGCAAGAAGGTGCAGGCGCAGTCTTTGCCGAAAACCAAGCGCTCCGTTGGCTATCCGACTTAGCTGGTATGCCTGAAGCTGCGGGTGGGGTATTTGTGCAAGGCGGCACCATTGGAAATCTTTCAGCGTTAGTTGTTGCCCGCTCAGAGGCAAAGAAAAAATCTCCAGATGCAACTAAATGGGTGATTGCCTGTAGTGAAGAGGCCCATTCTTCAATTGTGAGCGCGGCAAATGTGATGGATGTTGAGATTATGAAAGTACCCGTAGCCGCTAATGGAAAGTTAATGGGCAGCGCAGTTGCTGCCGCCATTGATGCGCTACACGCAACAACATCGAAGCGAGTATTTGTAGTTGTAGCGACATCTGGCACTACTAATTTAGGAATCATCGATGACTTAGAAGGTATTGCTGCCGCCGCACACTCTCGTGATATTTGGTTTCATGTCGATGGTGCCTATGGTTTAGCTGCACTCTGTGCCCCATCAGTGCGCAAACATTTCAATGGCATAGAGCAGGCCGATTCTTTTATTGTGGATCCACACAAATGGTTGTTTGCACCATACGATGCTTGTGCATTAATTTACCGCGAACCCGAACTTGCGCGCGCAGTGCATTCGCAACATGCTTCATATCTAGATACTTTAAAAGATGGGGCTTGGTCACCTTCTGATTATGCTATTCAATTAACTCGACGTACTCGCGGATTGCCATTCTGGTTTTCATTAGCTGCACACGGCACCGATGCCTATACCGAAGCCATGGAACACACATTGGAGATTGCGCGCGCAGCCGCCGAATTAGTTAGAGCGCATCCACATTTAGAACTTTTCTGCGAACCCGAACTTTCTATTGTTGCTTTTATCCGCAAAGGTTGGGTGGCTAGCGATTATCAAAACTGGTCTGATCAATTACTCTTGGATCAAATTGGATTTATTCCACCGTCATCTCATCACGGACAACCTATTCTTCGATTTGCAATCGTTAATCCATGGACAAAAATTTCAGATATCAAGTTGATAATGGACAGGCTGTAAATCCCACACTTTTACGCTCATCCCGATACGCTTTTACCCATGTCTGCACAGGAAGAGCCAATAATGCACAGCGGCTTGAGCGAATTAGAGACCAGGATCCTAGATTTTGAAGGTAGCTGGTGGCGTTATGCAGGGGCTAAAGAGGCGGCGATTAAAGAGCTTTTCGACGTGACCGCTCCGCGCTATTACCAACTTCTCAACGACTTGATCGACAGGGATGACGCTCTTACCGCCGCCCCGATGCTGGTAAAACGCCTTCGCCGCCTGCGCGAGGCCCGTATGTCCACCCGTATCGCCAGATAGCTCGACCTAGCAGCCCTCTCGTTTTGCGTCTGAGGAGTACCTCCCGTAGATTTGGCGTTAGCACTCTCGGGGTGCGAGTGATAAAGCCCCCGGCACACGCAGGATCTAACGAAAGCGAGCACGACTCATGGCAAAGCAGATTGCCTTTAATGAAGAAGCACGCCGCGGACTAGAGCGCGGAATGAATATTTTGGCCGATGCGGTCAAAGTAACCCTTGGGCCACGTGGACGTAACGTCGTCCTTGAAAAGAAGTGGGGCGCCCCAACTATTACTAACGATGGCGTTTCAATTGCCAAAGAGATTGACCTTGAAGATCCGTGGGAAAAGATTGGTGCAGAGCTAGTTAAGGAAGTTGCCAAGAAGACCGACGATGTAGCCGGTGATGGAACAACGACTGCAACTGTTTTAGCGCAGGCACTTGTGCGCGAAGGTCTACGTAATGTAGCTGCCGGATCAAACCCAATGGCACTCAAGCGCGGAATTGAAAAGGCTGTGGAGCAGATTGTTGCCGAGCTTTTGTCGATGGCTAAGAGCGTTGATTCAAAAGAGCAGATAGCTGCAACTGCATCTATCTCTGCCGCTGATGCAACTATCGGCGAAATGATCGCTGAGGCGATGGACAAGGTTGGCAAAGAAGGCGTCATCACTGTTGAAGAGTCAAATACTTTTGGTCTCGAGCTAGAACTTACTGAGGGTATGCGCTTTGATAAGGGTTACATCTCTCCATACTTTGTTACCGATCAAGATCGTATGGAGGCAGTTCTAGAAGATGCTTACGTACTGATCGTTAACTCAAAGATTTCTAACATCAAGGATCTAGTACCTGTACTTGAAAAAGTTATGCAATCAGGTAAGCCGCTTGCAATCATCGCTGAAGATATTGAAGGCGAAGCACTTGCAACGTTGGTAGTAAATAAGATTCGTGGAACTTTCCGCTCAGCAGCAGTGAAGGCACCTGGCTTTGGCGATCGTCGTAAGGCGATGCTCCAAGATATTGCAATCCTTACTGGTGCAACGGTTATCTCTGAAGAAGTTGGTCTCAAGCTTGATCAAGCCGGTCTAGAACTCTTGGGTCGCGCTCGCAAGGTTGTTATTAGCAAGGAAGAGACCACTATCGTTGAAGGCGCTGGCGATGATGCACTCATTAAGGGCCGCGTTGCTCAGATCCGTTCGGAGATCGAAAAGAGCGATTCAGATTATGACCGCGAGAAGTTGCAAGAGCGTCTTGCAAAGCTGGCCGGTGGCGTAGCTGTTATCAAGGCCGGTGCGGCAACTGAGGTTGAACTCAAAGAGCGCAAGCACCGTATTGAAGATGCAGTTCGCAACGCCAAGGCTGCGGTGGAAGAAGGAATCGTCGCCGGTGGTGGCGTTGCACTTCTACAAGCTGGCACTGCAGTATTTAAGAAGTTGTCATTAACTGGCGATGAAGCAACGGGTGCAAAGATTGTTGAGTTTGCAATCGAAGCTCCACTTAAGCAGATTGCAATCAACGCCGGACTTGAAGGCGGAGTAGTTGTCGAGAAGGTTCGTCACTTAACTTCAGGTCACGGATTAAACGCGGCAACAGGTGAGTACGTTGACATGATCAAGGCTGGCATCATTGATCCAGCTAAGGTCACACGTTCAGCACTTCAAAATGCTGCATCAATCGCCGCTCTCTTTATTACAACTGAGGCGGTTATTGCCGACAAGCCAGAGAAGAATCCAGCACCAATGCCACAAGGTGGCGGAGACATGGACTTCTAAGACCGTATTTACCTAGTAGTTACGCCGAACGCCGTCAGCCGATTAACAGGAGGACGGCGTTCTGCTTTACCCTAAGCACATGGCCAAGAAGTCGTTAATTAAAAAAGTAAAGGGTGCGCCAACTAACGTTGCCCCTTTTGATGCGACCGACCTTGCCCGCGCAGCAATTATTGATGAATTGCATGGTGCATCTGAAATTGGAAAATTTGTTTCTGTTGAGTTCGATGATGAAGATCGCGTTGCGACATATTTATTTGAAGCAAAGTTGCCCGGCTATAAAGGTTGGCGTTGGTGTGTCACTGTTGCAAAAGTTGATGCTGATGCACAACCAACAATCTGTGATGTAGTTGTTCTTCCTGGTCCAGATGCTTTAACTGCACCAGATTGGATTCCATACCGCGATCGTATTTTGCCTGGAGATGTTGGCGTTGGCGACATAGTTCCAAGTTCATTAGATGACACACGTTTAGTTGATGGTGCACAAGCACTTCCGGCCGATGAAGAGTTAGACACTGCAATGGCCCTTGAACTTGGCTTTGGTCGTGCACGTGTGATGTCTATTGAAGGTCGCGATCAAGCCGCTAAGCGTTGGTATGACGGTGACCGTGGACCGAAGTCTCCAATGGCTGAATCTGCACCCAAGCCTTGTTATTCATGTGGCTTCTTTATCCCGATCGCCGGCTCGTTGCGCTCAACTTTTGGCGTGTGTGCCAATGCAATTTCACCTGAAGATGCACGCGTAGTCTCAGTAGATCATGGCTGCGGTGCTCACTCGGAAGCGACCTTCAACGCTCCTCTGTTAAACTAATCACCTGCCCGCACCCCTGCGGCTTTATCAGTACACAAAATTCTTAAGGAGCCCTCCCTATGCCTACAGGCCGCGTTAAATGGTTTTCATTGGAAAAGGGTTTTGGTTTTATTGCAAATGATGAAGGCGAAGATGTTTATTTAGCCGCTTCATCACTTCCAGAAGGTGTCACTACCGTCAAACCTGGAACAAAGCTTGAGTTCAGTGTTGCCGATAGCCGTAAAGGCCCACAAGCTATGTCGGTTCATATCGTTGATGCTCCACCCTCATTGGCTGAGAACTCACGAGTTAATCCCGATGATTTAGCGGCGATGATTGAAGATACGATCAAGATTTTAGATCGCGTTGGAAATGGTCTGCGCCATGGTCGCCACCCAGCCGGGCCAGAAGCAGAGCGATTGGGCCGTGTACTGCGCGGTATTGCTGCTGCGCTAGAGGCTTAAATCCCGCTTCGTCGTGCGCGGCGAATGGAGTAACGAATACCAGTTGCGCCTAATAAGGCACCAAAAACACAGGTCCAAATGATTTTTGCATCGGCGTTTATTGCGAGTGCAATAACACCAGCGATTAGCCAGCAGAGTGTTCCAATTGCTACTAAGGTTACAACTGAGCGAATATTTGTTGACATACGAGAAGAGTAATGCGATTTCTATAAAAGTAGATGGTAACTGGCGCTCTTTTAGGCATCGAAATTACCGCATCCTTTTTCCAGCAAACAGCATTTCAAACATTGGTAGTTGGGCTCAACGCATTGCCCAGGACTGGTTGATATTAGAGTTAACTAATAATAACGGCACATATTTAGGTCTAGTTACTGCCGTGCAGTTTGCACCAGTCTTACTCTTCTCACTTCACGGAGGAGCACTAGCCGATCGCCTCGATAAACGTAAAGTTCTTATTGCAACAAATATCGTTGGGGGTGCAGCGTCAGTCGGACTTGGGCTATTAGTCACAACCCACGCAGTTCAACTGTGGCACGTCTTCGTATTAGCTGCCGTACTTGGAGTATCTACCGCCATTGATGCTCCGGTGCGCCAAGCATTTACAAGTGAACTCGTTGGCAACGATGATTTACCAAATGCAGTGAGTTTGAACTCGGCGAATTTTAATGGTGGGCGTTTAATCGGCCCAGCGGTTTCAGGCTTATTAATCGCCGCTTTTGGCACGGGGCCTTCGTTTTTGATAAATGGGGCGACCTACTTTTTTGTAATCTTTGCGCTATTAAAACTAGATAAAAAAGATTTTTTCTATCAAGACCGACCCAAATCTCTTGGCAATATCCGAGAGGGCATTGCTTACGCTAAGGCTCGCCCCGACATCTATGTAGTCATGATCATGGTCTTTACTCTTGCAACTTTTGGTCTTAACTTTCAAATTTTTAACGCCCTTATGGCCACACAGGAGTTTGGTTTAGGTCCGGCGAACTTTGGCCTGATGGGAACTTTTATTGCTGTGGGATCACTCACGGGTGCAATTGCATCGGCACGTCTAGAACGATTTAGAACAACGCGCTTTGTAATGCTTGGCGGAATGGCATTTTCAGCATCCATCATGATGTTATCAATTTTGCCAAACTACACAACGTATATTCTCTGGCTACCAATATGTGGACTTACCGCACTCACAACTTTAGTTTCGGCAAATTCAATTGTGCAGATGAGCACGGATCCAGCTATTCGGGGTCGTGTTATGGGGTTGTACTTATTAATTTTTATGGGTGGAACACCCTTTGGTTCACCGCTTATAGGTGTTACTACTGATTTAATCGGGATTCGATTGACAATAGTAGTCTGCGGCGGAATTTCTCTTGCAGTTTCACTCTTTGTCTGGGTTAAGTTTCGGAATAAAGTACAAGTGCCAGCAGATATCAGTGTCGAAGCAGTTTTAAAGTCCCGCAATCGCAATCATAATAATTAAACCAAAAAGCACAATGAGGGTTACAAGCCTGCGAGTTTTATAGCTCATACATGCTCCTGAACTGGCCGCGAAGGTATGAATTTAACGATACCAAATGCAATGGCAATTAGCACGGGCACCATGATGTAGGCACGAGAAATTCCAAAGCTATCTCCAAATACTCCAAGCAAGAACGGTGCCACTGCAATTGCAATGCCAGCGGCAAGGGATGATCGTCCGATAGCTAAGTCTGGGCGACCATCACTAAATGAAATCAAGCGAATCGATGCCAAAGCAAACTGCATAGATACTCCTAGACCGACAGTAAAGAGTGATGCCAAGCTGAGAAACATATTGTGCGATAACCAAAAGGAGACAAAACCAACGAACTGGATAGCAATAATGGTGAGAAGTTGGGTGTCTAATTTCAGGTTATGTAAGACAAGTCCGCCATACCAGCGGCCGATTCCCATGCCAGTGCCCAGTGCCACGATTGCAACTGTTGAGATTGCTGCAGTTGAACCAACACGATCGCGCAAAAGTGCCGCCGACCAAAATGATGTTGCAAACTCACTTGAAATACAGGCAACGAAACCAATCCAGGCAATCCAAAAGGTTCGCGAGAGTTTTCCGCTTTGCGGACCAGATTCATCGGGCACGTGTGCGTCATCGCTCTTATCGCGCCCAACAATAAATAGCGCAATTGCCACAGGCAGTGCAAGCAGCAAACCAAGGCGCCACAAATGTGGGAAGGCGATAGCTATGGTGCCGATCAAGGCAGTACCAGTAACAAAACCAACGGATGCGATGCCATTTGCTTGCGGAATCGCAACTTCAGCGGCCTTGCCATAGTGATGAGACATCGCCGTAAGCATTGTGTTGATAATGATGGAGGTTCCAAAGCCAGTTATAAACGTGGCAGGAAGTGTCATATATACGGGTGGAGAAGCAACAAAAATCGCCAAACCTGATGCAAAAATAAGTAGGCCAATCCACGATAAACGTTCACGACCAAAGCGATGAACGAGGCGCGGATTTGCATACCCTGCAGCGATAGATGCAACGCCCATTGCGGTGCCATGTAGGCCAGCAACAGTTAAAGAAGTTCCTTGGTCTGCACGCAGAAGTGATTGTGCAGGGCCAAAGCCACCTAAGTAAAAGTTAACAATGGCGGTTTGGGTAGCGACTATCCAAAAAAAGCGATCACGCTTAAAACTCTTTGGCACTAGAGCCCTTCCACAACGAAATCAATGCACTGAGTTAGCGCCTTAACATCACTTGGATCTACTGAAGGGAACATTCCGATTCGTAGTTGATTCTTGCCTAACTTTCGATAAGGCTCGGTATCTACGATTCCATTACCACGCAGTGCTGCAGCGATTTTTGTTGCATCAATTGCATCATCAAAGTTAATGGTGCCCACTACTTTTGAGCGCATTGCAGGATCGGTAACAAATGGTGTTGTGTAGCTGGTCTTTTCGGCCCAAGAATATAAAATATCCGATGATTGCGTGCTACGTCCAGCAGAAAAACTCAAACCCCCACCGGCATTCATCCATTCGATTTGATCGGCCAACAACATGAGCGTTACTAGTGCTGGCGTGTTATAGGTTTGATCAAGACGTGAGTTTTCAATCGCAATTGTTAAATCAAAGAAGGCTGGTATCCATCGCCCGCTAGCCTTGATTTTTTCAACTCTGGCAATGGCCGCAGGACTCATAATTGCGATCCATAAACCACCATCAGATGCAAAAGATTTCTGAGGTGCAAAGTAATAAGTATCAAACTCTTTAGCATCAACGACTAATCCACCTGCAGCACTTGTTGCATCTACTAAAACCAATGCACCCTCTGTTCCCGCGGGGCGAATAATTGGCATTGAAACTCCAGTACTAGTTTCATTGTGTGTGAGTGCATAAACATCGATACCAGCCTCAGCCATCGATAATGGATGTGTTCCTGGCTCGGATTTAATAACGCTTGGCTCGCCGAGGAATGGTGCCTCTTTTGATGCCGATGCGAACTTAGACGAGAACTCACCAAACACTAGATGCTGTGAACGATTCTCAATCAAAGCAAGTGTTGCGATATCCCAAAATGCAGTTGATCCACCGTTACCCAGAATTACTTCATAACCATCAGGCAGATTGAACAGTGTATGGAGCCCATCCCGAACACGCTTAACTACATTTTTAACTGGTTTTTGCCGATGCGAAGTTCCAAGAATCGATGTGCCTGATGCCGCAAGGGCTGCCAATGCTGCTGGACGAATTTTTGATGGCCCACAACCAAACCGACCATCGAGAGGCTTCATTGCCGACGGGATAATTATCTCTGCGCTCATTGGTTAAGTTTATGGGTAGTAGCGGCCTAACTCCCAATCAGCGGTTGAGTTGCTTCGTTCATATCTCAAGCGATCATGTAATCGCGAATAACGTCCCTGCCAAAATTCAATGTGAAGTGGAGTGACGCGATATCCGCCCCAATGTGGCGGACAGGGCACGGTAGATCCTTCAGGCCATTTCTGCGCCGCTCCTTGGAATCTCTGCTCTAGCTCTTCACGCGATAACAATGGTGCTGATTGATGGCTGGCCCATGCACCGATTTGTGATGACCATGGGCGAGTAGCGAAATAAGCTTCGGTTTCTTCCCGCGTAGTTTTTTCAGCTAGGCCACTTATTGAAACCTGTCGCTCCATTACATACCAAGGAAAGAGCAACGAGACTTGCGGATTCATTTCAATTGCATGGCCTTTGCGAGATGAGTAGTTAGAGTAAAAAGTAAATCCACCGAGGGAGATATCTTTTAATAAAACCGTACGTGTAGTGATGGAGGAGTCTGGGCCTTGCGTTGACAGCACCATGGCATTTGCCTCAATGATCATTACATTGTCTTGGGCTTCACGCAGCCAGTTTTCAAATGCATCGAAAGGATTTTTAGGCAAGGTTCCTATGCCCTGTTCGCCATACGAACGGCGCATTGCAGCGATTTCATGTGGCCCAAAACTCTTCTCGCTCATAGGTGTATCGAACCTCACTTTCGTTGTGAGTGCATCCTCGGGTTAGTTTGGTCGCCAGCACCCCTTGCATAGGTGCAGAATTAGCCCACTACCCAGACAAAAGGAGTCCATCGTGCCAGAGAGTTTCAAGCCCGGCCTAGAAGGTGTTATTGCTTTTGAGTCTGAGATTGCTGAGCCAGACAAAGAGGGTGGTTCGCTTCGATACCGTGGCGTAGATATTGAAGAACTCGTTGGTCGCGTTTCATTTGGAAATGTGTGGGGCTTGCTTGTTGATGATCAATTTAATCCTGGGCTTCCTAACGCTGAAAAGTTTCCGTTGCCAGTTCACTCGGGTGATGTTCGCGTAGATGTCCAGGCTGCGATCTCAATGTTGGCACCAGCATGGGGCTTTAAGCCACTACTTGATATAGACGATGCCGAGGCACGCAGTAATTTAGCGCGTGCATCAGTAATGGTTCTTTCTTATTTAGCACAAGCTGCACGTGGATTAATCGCACCCGCAGTTCCAGAATCGCAAATCGACAAGGCTCATACAGTTGTTGAACGCATGATGATTCGTTGGCGTGGAGAGCCTGACCCACTTCATGTTCGTGCAATCGATGCTTACTTTGTTTCTGCTGCAGAGCACGGTATGAACGCGTCAACATTTACATCTCGTGTTATTGCATCAACTGGTGCAGATGTTGCTGCTGCTCTTTCAGGTGCAATCGGTGCCATGTCAGGACCGCTTCACGGTGGTGCACCTTCTCGCGTACTTCATATGATTGAAGAGGTTGAAAAAACTGGAAACGCTGAGGCGTACATTAAAGATTTGTTAGATCGTAAAGAGCGCTTAATGGGATTTGGTCATCGCGTGTATCGCGCTGAAGATCCACGTGCGCGCACATTGCGACGCACTGCACGCGAATTAAATGCTCCTCGTTATGAAGTTGCCGAAGCACTTGAGAAAGCAGCGTTAAAAGAGTTGCGTGAGCGCCAACCTGATCGCGTGCTTGAAACAAATGTGGAGTTTTGGGCAGCAATCATTTTAGATTTTGCCGAAGTTCCTTCACATTTATTTACATCGATGTTTACCGCTGCGCGCACTGCCGGTTGGTCTGCACATATTTTGGAAGAAAAGCGCACTGGACGTCTGATTCGTCCAACGTCTAGATATATTGGCAAAGCTCCACGATCCGTAGAGTCCGTTGCCGGCTGGGATTCGACTGTAGAGCAGCTTCACAAGTAACCCTGTAACAGGCTTATGCAAAGCCAAAGCTTTATAACGATTTAGTAAAAATAAGGCAAAAACCCTGCTATTCATGGGTCGTGCTTTGCTTTTCATGCGCATAAGCAGTGGGATAAGGGCACCAGGAAACCTGCACCCCCAAGAAGAGGTTTTCGAATTTTAAAGGAGATTACTTAGTGAAGAACAGACTACTTAAGGGTCTTGCTCTTGCTGCTACAGCGTCATTTGCTGCCAGCCTGACAATTGTCCCTGCACAAGCTGCAAACGAGATTCTCGTTTGGGCCGATGAAACACGCGGACCAAACTTAACAAAAGTTTTTGCAAAGAAGAGCGACTGGGTTCCAGGAAGCACAATCAAGGTTGTTTCTTTCTCGAGCTACGATGCACTAAAAGCTGCATTAGATAATGCATCTGGAACAACTGGTCCAGATATTTTCGTTGCAGGTAACGACTGGGTTCCAGCGTTAGCTAAGAGCGGAAAGCTTGCTCCTGTAGTTTTAACTGCTGCACAGAAAGCACAGTTCACTCCAAGCCAGTTCTTTGATCTCTCATACGGCGGAAATCTTTACGGCGTTCCTGTAGATGTAAACAACGTTGGAATGGTTTTCAATACAAAGCTAGTAAAAACTGCACCAAAGACTTACGGTGAAATGGTTAGCTACTACTTAGCTAACAAGGCAAAGAAGGGCCTTACAGCAGGTCTATGTGTTGCTGGTGGCGGAATGTCATGGGGCGCTCTTTCAGGATTCTCAGCACTTGGTGCAGAGCCATACCTAATGAACGCTGATGGATCCGTTAACTACAACAAGAGCTTTGATCCAACTGTTTTTGCTAAGAACGTAAGTACATTACTTCTTGACAAAAAGGGTAAGAGCAATGGCTTCTGGCCAGCAACTGACACTGGTTGCCAGGATAACTTCCTAGCTGGCAAGGTTCCATTTGCAATTATTGGTAACTGGCACTGGCGTACATTCGCAGAAGCTGGCTTTGAGATGAACATCATGCCTGTTCCAGGCGTAAAGGCCGGCACATACGGCAAGATGTTTGGTTCTGTTAGCGGTGCATTCCTTACTTCATATGCAGAAGCACACGGAGTATCAGTTCCAGCTAAGTCACTTCTTACAAGCTTCTTCGCATCTACTAAGGGCCAGGTCGCATACCAGGCTGAAGAAGGACGTCCACCAGCCGAGAAGGGCGCTCAGATGAGCCAGCTCGTACTCGGTGGCCAGAAGGCTATGGGAGCGGCAGCAAGCCTCTCTTCAATCCCACAGATTGGTGCTTTCTTGAACACCAATAAGGGTGGAGCTAGCTACTGGGATTCAGCTCCAGCATATTGGACTGCAGTTCTAGTTGACGGAAAGAATCCACTTGTAGAAGCTAAGAAGCTCGCTGCAATCTGGAAGGCTAACGTCGCAGCAGGAAAGGCAGATCTCTAAGAGATTTCTCTTGGAGCATGAGAGCTAAAACTTTCATGGCCTAAAAGTTCAATAGCGTGGGCGGGATTCATTCCCGCCCACGCTAGTACTTTCACAATCTGCGGCAATAATAAGGAAGTGGTAAGACAGTGAGCAGTATTTTTAGAGGCACATTTGCAACAGCTATCAAGATAGCAATCCTTGCGATATCCACCGCGATCTTGAGCTTATTAGCCCAGAGTGCTTTTGCCTCGGGTGAGAGTGCAATCGGAGCTTTTTTAATCTTTGCAATCGTTGCTCTCAATTTTACCTATTTCACCAAGTTTTCAATCCCACTTAAATTCTTTGTTCCGGGGATTCTATTCTTTATCGCTTTCGTGATCGCACCGATTATTTTTACAGTTGTAATGTCTGTTTTTAATTATCAAACAGGTAACTATATTTCTAAGTCGGCCTCAATAGAACAAGTACTAATCCTTGGAGTTGAGTCCGATGCTAACCAAACAACTTTTGATTTAGTTTCAGGTAAAGACGCTAAAGGCGACTTTGCAGTCTTAGTTTCTGACATAGCTAATAAAAGATTTTTTATCTCAACTCAAGATTCGATTACTGATATAAATGCAGCTGAATTAACAATTAATGAATATGGCGTTGCAACGACTGCCCCTGGTTTCACAACTACTTCCGACAGTGAATTAGCAATAAACGATGCTTATTCGAAGATTCGTTACAAGTATCAAGATGGGTACTACATAAAGATTGAAGGTCAAGGCGTCGGCGCTGTATTTAGGCAGAAAATAGCTTATGACGCCAAGACCGACACAATGAAGAACATAATCACGGGTGAGACGTACATTAATAATGGCAAAGGTAACTTCGCACTTGAGGGCTCACCTGAAAAAGTTCTAACCCCAGGCTGGCGTACCCCTATCTGGTTTGAAAACTACACAAAATTAGTAACCGATACCCGTTTCCGTACTCCGCTTATCAAAGTATTCATTTGGACTGTGGTCTTTTCCACACTGACTGTATTAAGCACCTTCTCATTTGGACTTTTACTAGCGTTGGCGCTTAACAGAAAAATGCGCGGACGTCGTATATATCGCTCAATTCTGATTCTGCCCTATGCCATGCCAAGCATCATGAGTATTTTGATCTGGGGTGGAATGTTTGATTCAGAGTTTGGTGCTATTAATAATATTTTGAACACTCATATCGCTTGGTTTTCTAGTGCAACCTTTGCGCGGGCCGCGGTTCTATTAGTAAATCTTTGGCTGGGCTTCCCTTACTTCTATCTCATCTGCTCTGGATCTCTTCAGGCGATTCCATCGGAGCTCTTGGAGGCTGCAGCCATCGATGGTGCCAATCCACGTCAGATATTTAAGCGAATTACTTTGCCACTGCTTTTACAGATTTTGTCTCCACTTTTAATCGCCTCTTTTGCCTACAACTTTAACAACTTCAATTTGATCTACTTGTTGACGGGTGGTGGACCGAGAAATAGCTTAGATGGTGAAGTTGCAGGTGCTACCGATATTTTGATTAGCTACACATATCAAATCGCATTTGGTAGGGGTATGAATGACTTTGGTTTGGCCAGCGCAATCTCGGTCATAATTTTCTTGCTTGTAGCCTCGATTTCATTCTATGGACTGCGTAAATCGAAAGTGATGGAGAGCTTCGGATGAGTAAGTGGCTGAGAGAAAATTTATGGCGTCACGCATTCGCAACCTCTATGTGTATCTTCTCCTTATTCCCTCTTTACTTAGTGGTGCTTTCATCATTTAAGTCGGGCGGAAGTCTTCAGTTAGACTCCTTTGTCCCAAAAGAACTCTCATGGGAAAACTACAAGATGCTCTTTTCCTCGCCGAAGATTCCTTTTTTGTCGTGGGTGAAGAACTCCCTAATTATTTCCTCAGTAGTTGCGGTCAGTTCAGTAGTTATCGGTGCCGCATCGGCTTTTGCATTTAGTCGCCTCAAGTTCAGAGGCAAGAAATTTGGCATTCAATTACTGCTTCTCGTACAGATGTTTCCAGCTGTTTTAGCACTTTCAGCTGTATATGTAATCATGGAGCGCGTGTACTCGTTTGCCCCAAGTATTGGTCTAGGTAGCCAAGCGGGCTTGATCCTTGTCTACCTGGGCGGCTCAATGGGCGTGAATATCTGGCTGCTCAAAGGCTTTGTCGATTCGATCCCTGCAGAGCTCGATGAAGCGGCCAAGATCGATGGAGCAAGCCCGGTTCAGACCTACTGGTTAATCTTTATTCCGCTTGCAACACCAGTGTTAGCTGTCGTTTGTTTGCTGAGCTTCATTGGAACCTTCAATGAGTTTATTGTTGCGCGTTTATTCTTAGTCGAGATGCAAGGGCGAACCATCGCCGTTGGTTTACAACAGTTTATTGGCGGGCAGTATGCATCTAACTGGGGAGCTTTTGCCGCCGGATCAATCCTGGCGTCAATTCCAATTGTGATTATCTTCTTGTCTCTTCAAAAGTACATCGTGAACGGGCTCACCGCCGGATCCGTAAAGGGATAAAAGTGAAGCGCAAGGGCGCTGTTGCACTCTTTATTTGTGCACTTTTATCGATCTCCACCTTTTCATTTGCCGCCACTCCAACGTCCACGAAAGTTGGCTTGAGTAAAGACATCATCTACTTTGTAATGCCAGATAGATATAAAGATGGTGATAAAACAAATGACAATATCGGTGGCTTTAACGAAACATTGACCGCTTTTAATCACGGCGGAGATTTAAAAGGCCTAACAGGCACATGTCTTCCTGGAGACGATGGCTTAGCCCGCATTAAGTCGTTAGGTTTTACTGCAGTCTGGTTAACTCCAGTAGTTACGCAACAAGAGGCAATTAGTGCAGGATCTGGGTATCACGGTTATTGGGGAGTTGATTTTCTCAATGTAGATCCACACTTGGGAACTAATGCTGACATGGCAAATTTTGCCGCGTGTGCCAAAAAACTCGATTTAAAAATTATTTTAGACATAGTCACTAATCACACTGGTGATGTTATTAAATATCGCGGTACCCAGGCTTATCTTCCCGAAGAGTCAAAGAATCTAAAGAAACCAGCGTGGCTTAACAATCTCAATAATTATCACAACGTTGGTGATATGAATAGCTGCTGGGGAGTGGGCAACTGCACCAAAATCGGTGATTTCTATGGCTTAGATGATCTTGCCACTGAAAAACCTCAAGTATGGCAAGGCTGGGGACAGGTGTACTCAAAGTGGCTAACTGATTATGGTCTAGCTGGTTTTAGAGTTGATACGGCACGACATGTGGACGATAACTTCTTTAAGAATTGGTCACCACTGATACACAATGCAGCGACCAATGTAGGTATCAAAGATTTTACTATTTTTGGTGAAGTTTATGACTACAGCCCGTTTAACTTGATGGAGTACGTGCGCCGGAACAAGATTCAAACTATTTTAGATTTCCCTTTTCAAGCCACTGCCACAGAGTTTGCAGCAGGATATTCAAATGCACCGACGATGTCTATGCTTTTTGAAAATGATGACTATTACACCAGTGCAACGTCTTCTGCTAGCAATCTGGTTACTTTCTTAGGTAACCACGACGTTGGCCGCGTTGGCTACATTATTGCGAATAAGCGAATCCAAAAAACAAGCCAACTTTTACCACGAGCTAACTTAGCTAATGCGTTGCTCTATTTCACACGAGGAATTCCAGTTGTTTACTACGGTGACGAAGTTGGAATGACCGGAACTAACACGGGCAAAGACCAGTTTGCACGACAGGATATGTTTGCTACCCAAGTAGATATCTGGAAGAGCGAAAGCAGAATTGGAGGCACACCAATTGGAAATGGTGATGCTTTCCAAGCAACAAGCACAAGCCCAATTGCAGCCTACTTAAAGCAGATCTCTGAACTGCGCCGATCGAATCCAGGATTATCTAATGGTGTGATGCTAGAGCGTTACTCCAAGAACTCCATTTTTGTGATCTCAAAGAAGGATGCTAAAGAAAATCATGAATATATCGTGGCATTTAATAACTCTGACACCGATGAAGTTGTAAATATAACCTCAGCTACCTCTAGCGGTGGTTGGCAGTTATTGCTGGGCCAGTCAGAGGTTACTGCTGCATCACATAAGCTGAGTTTTAACGTCCCCGCACTCTCTACAGTAATTTTTAAAGCTAATGACCCTATTGATGTTGTAGCCACCAAGGTAGGCAAGATTTCTATCCGTGCCGATGATTTGACTGGTTTTTATCAGGTTAAAGCTGGAGTGACATCGGCAGATTTATTATCCGTCGAGTTCTTTGCGCGAGTAGCCGGTACAACAAAATGGATTTCCCAGGGAATAGATACAACCGCTCCCTATAGTGTTTTTCTAGATCCGCGTGAATACCTAAAGAAAAAGATTGAGATCAAAGCAGTTGCAACGAATTCTAAAGGCAGCATATTTACTCTTCCAACTATTAAATTTACAATGCCAGCCAAAAGCGCATAGGTTGATCTAAATACTTTGCCCACGAACGTTCATTGTGACCACTTCGGTTATAGACCTTGCTAACAAAGTCATGGTTTTTATAGCCACGTGCACGAAGAAGTTTATCGGCATAGATTTGAAACGGTGGATAGGCAGCATCTAAGCCTTTAGTTCCATGACTCATCCAAATTTTGTGCTGACCAGGATCTGGAAGTGATCCAATAGTTGCCTCTACTAACCCGTTTCCAGCAAATGGCCAGTGTGGAGAGAGCGCAAGGGCTGTAGAAAATTTCGTTGAATTCTCGCCAAGTGCATACAGAGTGTTTAACCCGCCCATACTTGAACCGATCATCGCAGTATTAGTAGGTGATACCTGTGGTGCAATCGTCGGAACGATCTCATTAAATATCGTCGCTAAGTATTGATCACTCTCTAGTTTGTCGGCAACTAAAATATCCTTGAAATCCTGATGTACTTCTAGACCTTCACGAAAATAGCGTGCTGGAGTCAGATCCTTTCCCCGGCCCCAAGGATTCTCTTCGGTCTGGCTATGCCACACCCCAATAATTGCAGGGGGATTAATGCCTAATGATGCGCTGACTCGCAGCGCTGATTGCGCCATTTTCCATGTTTGGTGGCGGTGAGTAGATGTTGTGCCATCAAAAATATTTTGCCCATCATGTGCGATAAGTAGGTGTGTAGCTGCTTGCTTAGGAAGCCAATAGTCGACCGTACGACTGCCGAATTGAACACGTTTAACTTCGCCCGGAACTCCACGGATTTGAAAGCGCTTAACCTCATTCATAATGGTTAAATCTACCCATGTCTGAGCCTAAAAGGAGCATCATCTGGTTTCGTCGTGATCTGCGGATCACTGACCACCCTGCACTTTTAGAGGCCATCGCCAGCAGTGATGAAATAGTTCCAGTTTTTATCCTGGATAAGAATCTTATTGGTCAATCCGGCAGCAAGCGTCTTGCGTATTTAGGGGCATCCCTTCGAGCTTTAGATGATTCACTCGGTAACTCATTACACGTGATGGTGGGTGATCAAGTAGAAGTGCTGCAGAGTTTAATTAAACGCTACAACGTCTCAGCCGTACATATTTCTAAAGAGTTTGAACCATATGGAGCTGCGCGTGATGAACGAGTTGCAGCCGCGGGGATTCCACTGATCGCTACGGGTAGCCCATATGCAGTTGCACCAGGCAGAGTACTCAAACCAAGTGATTCAACGCCGTACAGGGTCTATACGCCCTTCTACCGGGCATGGTGCGTTCATGGTTGGCGAAAACCAGTTGCTGCGCCTAAGAAAATACAGTGCGCAACTCCAACAGATAGCGATAGAAATTTTCCTGATTGGAAAATTCCAGATGGCACGACGATTTCAGTAGCTGGTGAAAAAGCGGCGCTAGCGCGCTGGGCATACTTTAAGAAAAATGGACTCGATAGTTATGACGAGGCTCGAAATATTCCAGGCATAGATGGAACCAGCAAGCTTGGCGCCCATTTAAAGTGGGGAGAGATTCACCCGCGCACATTATTGGCAGATTGTGGCGAGAGTAAAGCGCATGATGTTTACCGCAAAGAGATAGCGTGGCGAGAGTTTTATGCCGACGTTCTCTTTAACAACCCTGGTACAGACACTGAGTATTACGCACCGCGTTTTGCCGACATGCGATACAACCAGCCAGATGAAAAATTTGATGCGTGGAAAGCAGGAATGACAGGCTACCCATTTGTAGATGCAGCGATGCGCCAATTAGTTCAAGAGGGCTGGATGCATAACCGCACCCGTATGGTGGTGGCCTCTTTTTTAGTTAAAGATTTGCACCTTGAATGGCAGTTAGGTGCTGATTTCTTTATGGAGCATTTAGTTGATTACGACGTGGCTTCAAATGCCCACGGCTGGCAGTGGACGGCAGGCACAGGTACCGATGCCTCCCCTTATTACCGGGTATTTAATCCGATCGAGCAAGGTAAGCGCTTTGATGAGAATGGCGATTACATACGCCGGTACATTCCAGAGTTGGCTCATCTACCGGCGTCACAGATCCATGAACCTTGGTTATATCCAGTAGAGAGTTCTTATCCTGCTCGAGTTGTTGATCACGCTCTTGAACGGCTTGAAGCGTTGGATCGTTTGAAAGAGATCAAAGTCGACAAACTCCCAGACCCTCGCGCTTAGCACGATACATCGCCAAGTCGGCGCGCTTGAGCAAGTCGGTCTGGCCATTATTTGCGGCCACACCGATGCTGACTCCAATAAGAATCTCATCGCTGTTCACTCTAAAGGGATAACTGAGCGTTGCACGAAGCGCTAGTGCGACCTCCATCGCCGATTCATTACTTCCTTCGTAAAGTATTCCAAACTCATCACCACCAAGGCGAGCCAAAAGAGCAGTGCTTGGGAGAGCTCGGCTAAATCTCAGCGCAACTTGCTGCAAAACTTTATCTCCCGTTTCATGACCGTGAGCGTCATTGACGGGTTTAAAACCGTCGAGATCTAGAAGCAGTAACGCACCATCTTTTGCTACAAAGTTCTCAATCTCTGATATCAAACGGCGGCGATTTGGCAAACCCGTCAACTCATCGGTGCGAGCGAGGATTCTTTCATGCCCAATATTTTTAGCAGCCCGTAGTGCAATAGTCATTCGAATGAAGGCAAGGAGTAAAGTAATAATCGCTGGAAACAAAACGAAATGTGGAAAGTAATCTGGCTTCAGTGCAATACTTGCGAGCAAAGTTGCACTAAGAATAATTGAGAGTGCAATCAGAATAGGATTTATACCTTTTTCATTAATGGCATCATTACCGTGGTGCCACAGGCTCTCTGCTATCAAGACCAGGCCGGCAAGCCAGCCATCATCAATGATTCCACCAAAGGCATAAGTTCCTTGAATAGTGAACCACAGATAAAGAAAATCTGTGACCGCAAATGTAAGAATGCCAGATGTAAGAATTATTGGGGCCATAGAAAAGCCCTGTGATGCAACCAATGAGAGCGTTATAGATGCAAGAATTAAATCAGCAATGGGGTAGCTGACTGCAAAAAAACTGCTTTGCAAATCTCCATCAAAATGAGGGAGGAGTGGTTTTAGGACTAAGGCAGCTCCTAATGTGCTTAATCCGATCCCAAATATTGAGGCATCAAAGATTTCTAATAAGGAAAGTTTCCTGCTGGGGGAAATTAGGCGAGAGATACCAATAATTACCGATGGATAAAATAGAAAGTAGGCGATATTCGAAAGCGTTTGAGTTGAGATTAAAATAATTTTGAAAGTTGAAAGACTAGATAGAAGTGAGCCAGAAAACCAGAAGAAAAGGGCGATAGCGATTAGAGGCTGTGCAAAAGGATCAGTGATTTTCGGCGCACGCAAGGCGGAAATAATTGCAAAGAGCACAATTGCGTTATAGAGAAACAGTTCGCTCAATTGCCCTTTCTGGTTTCCAAAAATACTTAATGCCACGTGTACTACTAGAAGAAAAGGCGCTAGAGCTCGAATAATTCCATTGCGCATCTAGGCAATCTAAGTCAGGGTAAATAAGTATTTAAATAGGGAAAGCCCCACTTTGACGTAAAAAGTGAGGCTATGGCCTAAAAATTAATGGTTAGAAGCCCTTACTGCAGAGCAGTTGAGCGTTAGCCAGACCATTTGTTAAATCAGCTTTGAGGTTTTCATAAGAAGCAGTCGCTTGGACTTTAAAATTCTCGATACGAGTTATTGCCCGCTGAACTGCACCAGTTGATCCTGAAACCTTTGATACGGTTGCAATGGCCTTAGTGTAATTTGAGACTGCACTTTCATAAGCTGTAATGTTCAACTTATTTTTAGCAAGGTTAGCGGTATCGGCCTTGAGTGCAGCCAACTTTGCACTGGTCTCAGCCAACTTGACTTTATAGGCCTCTATCTCAACAAGTGAATCTGCAAGAACTTTATTTTGAGCAACGATTTCCTCATTAAAGCCGGCGATAGCTTTATCAGTAGAAATCTTTGCTGCAGGGAGCGTTGCCTTAGCTGTAAGGAAACTGGCTGCCATCGTGAGGCAGTCGATTGAAAGCCAGGTCAATTTAGTGCTTGTGGTCAATGGGTTTTTTGCACACTTATAGGTGCCATTAGCAGTCTTATTTACGGCACCCGCTTTGGTGCAAGCGACTCCGTTACTAATCTTGACGGCGGCACTGGCTGGGGCAGCAATCATGACACCGCCAGCAACAACGAGAGCCACGGTGAGAGAAGTAAATTTACGCATGTTAAAAACCTCCATTGAATTATCAGGCAATCGTAGCGATACCAACCTTAAAAACTCCTGTTAAATCGCGCTAAATCCTCAAAATTGGCGGTGAATTTTGGAATTACTACCTCTAACGGCGCTGTTTAATGCGTACATTCATTCCAACTTTCCTAACAAGTGGTCGTGGCACCACGTGCAGAATTAATGTCAGAACTCGATACTGCCAGCCGGGAACAGAGACGGCCTTACCTGCGAGTGCATCGCTCCATGACTTTGCTACTAACTTATCGGCATCTAGCCACATAAAGGCGGGTAAGGCTTGCATCGACATTCTGCCTCTTTGGTGAAACTCGGTGCGAGTAAAGCCTGGACACAATGCGCTGACACGAATCTTTGTAGCGGCCAGCTCGGTATTGAGCGACTCAGAGAGCACGGTCAGGTATGACTTTGAAGCACTATAAGTACCGCCGGCGATCCAGCCTGCAACGGAGGAGACATTAATAATGATTCCTTTATCACGCACTTTCATCGAAGGTAAGACGCAGTGCGTCAGACGCATAGGCGTGCGTACCAAAACATTTAGCATCTCTTGCTCAATGTCTAAATTACTGACGGTAAATGACTTATTGATTCCAAAACCAGCGTTATTGATTAAGACATCGATCTCATTACGACTGAGAAAATCTTCGACCAACTGACATCCCATCTCAGTTGCTAAATCGGCTTGAAGTATCTGGGTCTTTACTCCAAACTTTGATTGCAGTGCCTGAGCTCTTTCGGCCATACGTTCTAAATCTCTAGCAACTAAAATAATATTGTAATTATTTGCAGCTAGTAGGCGAGTAAAACTCTCACCGATTCCAGATGTTGCTCCAGTTACTAATGCCCAGCTCTGCATTTTTCTCCTAATTGATTTTTAGTTGGCCGATAGCACCGCTCGGGACAAAGGGATTATGCGGAGCAGTTGGGGATAATCGAATGTATTCCTGGCCTTGGATAGGACGCGAATCTATCTCACCTTTATTGGGCCATAGGGATAACGCACGCTCAGCTTGCGCAGTAATTGTCAGAGAGGGGTTCACTCCTAAGTTAGCCGTGATTGTTGATCCATCAACGATGTGCAAAGTTGGATAGTTATACACGCGGTGATAAGGATCGATCACACCATGTTCAGGTGAATCGCCAATAACGCATCCACCCACAAAGTGAGCAGTAAAAGGTGCATCAATGAGATCTCCAATATGGCCACCTGCGATGCCACCGTGTTTTTCTGCAATGCGCATAACAACCTCATTAGCGATAGGGATATATGTAGCATTAGGTTTCAACGGATCATTAGTCGAGGTCAAATGCCAGCCAAATAAACCGCGCTTACCCCGCACGGTTATAGACGAATCTACATTTTGCATAGTCAAAGCGATTACTGTTCGCTGGCTCCATCGGCGCACATTAAGAATTTTTCCAAGCAATGCAGGATGAGCTACAAACTGCTTCAACCAGTGTCTACGTCGAGTTTTAGAGTCATAACCTTCTGTCATGATCGTCTGCATAAGCCCCATGAAGTTAGAGCCCTTCCCGTAACGCACTGGCTCAATGTGTGTGTGCTCATCAGGGAAAAATGATGAGGTTATTGCGCTACCTTGGCTGAAATCAATGGAAGTGTCTTTCATCATGGCACCAGTGAGTGCTTCACTATTTGTACGCGACAGATTTCCAAGGTGGTCAGATAATTTTGGCAGATTTTTTCGCTTCATGGCATGCAAAAGTTTTTGGGTATTAAAGGTTCCAGCAGCAACTATTACTTGGCCAGCTTTAAATGTGATGTTCGATGCAAAGGGATCATCGGTTTTAACTGCATGTATTACCCAGGTACCATCGCTATTTTCCTTGATTGATTTAACGGTGGTCATAGGGAAAACAGATGCACCTGCGGATTCAGCTAATCCCAAATAATTCTTGGGCAAAGTATTTTTTGCATTGAATGTGCAACCAGTCATACACTCACCGCATTGCTGACAACCACTGCGCTCAGGTCCAACTCCGCCAAAGAATGGATCAGCAGATTTAACGCCCTTTCCTTCGCCAAAGAAGATTCCTACCGGTGCCATCTGAAATGTATGTCCAACACCCATCTCATCGGCAACATCTTTCATCGCTTGATCGCTAGGTGAAAAATAAGGATTTTCAGTTACGCCTAACATGCGTCGGGCTTGGTCAAACCAAGGCTCTAACTCCGATTTCCAATCGGTAATACCTGCCCAGTGTGGATCGTTAAAGTATTCATCGCCTGGTTGATACAAAGTATTTGCATACACGAGTGAACCACCGCCAACGCCGGCACCTGCCAAAACTAAAACATCTGGCAGAAGATGAATGCGCTGAATTCCATAACAACCAAGGCCGGGGGCAAAGAGAAACTTGCGCAGTCGCCAGGATGTCTTAGGAAAATCCTTGTCTTCAAAACGTCGCCCAGCTTCTATTACTGCAACGCTATAGCCCTTTTCGCGCAGGCGCAGCGCTGAAACGGAGCCACCAAAACCAGAACCGATGATGACTACATCGAACTCTCTCTTCATTTAAATAACGATTCCAGTTGGATCCTCATCGCGAATCTTCCACTCAGTTCCATAAGACTCTAGTAAATCTAAGAAAGGCTTTGCATTAAACCACTCTGGACCTGCAACACCTTCGGGTTTCCAGATTCCAGTATGGATCAACTCCATCGCAATAACTGGATTAATTGCGGTCTGCCAGACCACCGCTTGATCTCCATAATTTTTCATCGACCACTCATTATCAACGACGTTGTACAGGTAACACGCATACGGTTGGCCCGCTTTATTGAGACCCTTTACTAAAGCACCAGCACATGTCTTACCTTTCATACGTGAACCAAGGGTTGCTGGATCCGGAAGTGAGGCTGCAAGCAAGTCACGCGGTGAAACTGAAATTCCCTGAACATCAACATGCTCTTTGCGATCCATGCCTAACATATGAATTGTTTTTAAAGTTGTGATGAACTGCGCACCTAAGCCATACTTGAAATTAACTTTCTTAGCATCGACTTTTTGTGGAATCAAAACCACTTCTTCATGCTCTACGTTCACGCACTCGACCGGTCCAATTCCTTCAGGGAAGTCAAAGATTTCGATTTCGCTAAATGGTTCAGTAGTAAACCAGCCACGACCGTCCTCCCAAACCAATGGTGGATTTAAACACTCTTCAATGGTTGTCCAAATTGAAAAGGATGGTGCGAATTCGTAGCCCTCTACAGTTAAATTAGAACCATCCATAATTGTGATTGAATCTAAACGGCTAAAGAGATGGTCTGATGCGTAACGGGCAAAGACATCGCTCATACCGGGTTCAATGCCCATTCCAACTAAAGCGAAAATATCGCGCTCTTTCCAGTTCCAATCGCGTGCAAACTGTTCATCGCCTAGCTTTACACCAGTTTCAGAGTTTGGATAGTGAGGGTGTGGACGCGACAGCGACATGGCCATATCAATGTAATTAATATTTTCAATTTCACATGCAAGAAAGATCGGCATAACAAATCGTGGATCCACCGCATTGATAACAAGGTCAGGCTTGACCTTTCGCATTAAGGCGCGCAGATCTTCTAACTCTGCGGCGTTAACTTCGGCGGCAGAAAAACGTGAATCTTTGACCCGTGCTACTGCGCCTTCGGCTCGAGACAGAGTTCGATCTGCAACCACCATTGATGTAATAAAGCTTTTGCGTGAGGCAATATTGACTATTGCTGCGCCAACTCCGCCCGCGCCTATAACCAGCGCTTTCATTGGTGGCCTCTCATGAGGAAATAACATCCTTTTCGTTAGATTCTTGAGTCTAACCCTGCCTTTAATCCATGACAAGATTGCCTTCTATGTAGGTCCCCGTAGCTCAGTGGATAGAGCAACCGCCTCCTAAGCGGTAGGTCGCAGGTTCAACTCCCGCCGGGGACACTTAATGTTTTAAAGTAAAGCGCTGCATCCAGTCTGGCGCCCACCAGTTGCGTTCACCGAATAAACGCATAAGTGCTGGAACTAATAGAGCACGGACTAACGTTGCATCGAGAATGACTGCGAGTGAAACTCCAAAGCCCAACATTTTGATTGATGTAACGCCACTTGTTATAAACGCTGCGAATACAACAGCGAGTAAAAGTGCAGCAGCGGTAATAATGCGTGCCGAACGTTGTAGACCAACGGCAACTGCTTCGACATTGCTTTTACCGTCTAAATGCTCTTCACGAATGCGAGATAGTAAAAATAGTTCATAGTCCATTGAGAGTCCAAAGACTACGACTGCTACCAAGATCACCGAACCAGTATCTAACGTCCCCGTAACGGTGAAATCACCAACCAACCACTTCATGTGGCCATCGATAAATATCCAAGTAATTGCGCCTAACGTGGCTACCAAGGACAGGGCATTCAGTAAGACCGCTTTAATTGGCAAGATGATGGAGCCAGTAAAAACGAAGATGAGAATGAGGACAGTGAGTGCAATCCATCCCAAAGCCAAAGGTAAAGTCTTAGCAATTCCATCTTGTGAATCGGTGAAATCAGCAGCTGCTCCACCAATCAGAGTGCCAGCAGGCTTATCTAGCTTTCGAATGTCGTGAATTACCTGTAATGAAGTAGTGCTTCGAGAAGGTACTGAAGAAATAACCTGCACTCGAATATCTTGCTTATAAGTTTCAATTTTGCCAATGCGGACAATTCCGTCGACTTTTTTAACGCTTTCTAAGAAAGCGGTAATTTCGGCTTCACGCCCAACACCATGTGGCACTACAACCTCAATTGGGCTACCAATTAAGCCATCAAAGCGGGTCTCAACTACTTGTGATGCAATTGCAGCTGGATTCGATGCAGGTAAAACTCTCGAATCAACTTGGGCAAAAGAAATATTAGTAACTGGGGCAGCAAAAATTCCTAAGACAACTAAGCATGCGAGGACTACTGGAACGGGACGCTGCATTACATTTCGTGCAGTTCGGGCCCAACGGCCATCCTCTTTAGGTGTGATTGCACTCTTTCGAACAACACCTTTATCAACTTTTTCACCAAGAATTTCTAACAGAGCGGGTAGTGCGATTACTGCACCAAGAACAGCAAATGAGATAACCGCAACGCCTGCATAACCAAAAGATTTCAGGAACTCAATCGGGAAGAAGAGTAGTGACGCCATCGTTACAAAAACTGTGAGTCCAGAATAGAAAACGGTCTTACCTGCTGTTGCAACCGTTGTCACTACAGACTCTTCAACACTATGGCCGTTATGGAGCTCTTCACGGAATCGATTGACCATCAAGAGTGCGTAATCAATACCTAGGCCTAGGCCTAGGCCAGTAATGAGATTAAGGGCAAAAACGCTCACGTTCGTGAATATGGTTAATAAGTAAATAAGAAAGAAAGATCCAAGAATGGCAGTAACACCAACAAACAAAGGCGTTGCCGATGCGACAAAGGCTCCGAAGACAAAGAGAAGCAGTAGGAATGTCAGTGGAATCGCGATTGCTTCGGCAACAACTAAATCTTTTTCAATTTTGTGGTTGATGGCATATGTAATAACGCCAGCACCAGAGGCATAAATATGTACGTTCTTGTATTCACCATCAAACTGCTTTTGCAAAGATGCACCTAATGAGCCAAGGGCATCCCAATCAAAAGCATCCATATCTGAATACACCAAAATGAATCCAGCCTTGCCATCGGTAGATCTCATCGTTGGCGCTCCACCAGTCGACCAATATGAATAAGTCTTTGAAACCCCTGCCTGGGCCTGAATCTTCTTTTCAATTTCACGGGCAGTGGTAATAACTGATGGATCATCAATTGAAGACGATGCCGAGTCCACAACCATGACTGCAACGGGTTCTTCTGCGCCAAATACATCTACGACATATTTAGCAGCTTGGGCAGATTCACTCTTTAAGTCTGAGTAACCGCCTGAATCGAGTCGGCTAAAGGACAATGTTCCGACAGCGCCAGCCACGATAGTTGTAATGACGAAGGTTAGAAGAACTAATTTGCTGCGCTTAACTATGAACTTTCCGAGACTCTCAAACACGACGTACTTCCTTTTCTAAGGTTAGAATAATGATATGAGCGATCTCTTTCCTTCAGTTACTTCAGATGAGATCGACCCCGAAGCAGCTGCCGAACAAGCTCGGCGCGAAGAAGAAATTAAGTCAGATAAACCACCACATCACGAGAATTAATCAGTCTTAGGCGCCGGAGCTACCGGCGCAGGGGTTGGCGTCGTTGTTTTCTTTACTACGGAATCTGTTTTATAAAATCCCGAGCCTTTAAAAACTACACCGACGGCGGTATACACCTTTCTGATTTCTCCCTGACACTGCGGGCATTGCGTCAGCGAATCATCAGAAAAGGATTGGAACGCCTCAAACTCATGGGCACAGGTGTTGCATGCATATTGATATGTAGGCATCCTTGCTCCGATCTGAGGCGAATTGCACCCTCGCGGGGGTAGATGCCAAGTCTAAAGAAGTGAGACGATAGGTGCGAATCGAGGCTGGAAAGGGAGGAGTTTGCGATGAAAATAAAGCTGATCTCAGCCTTTCTTATAGTTTTTGCATACCTTGGCATGGCAAGTGCAACTGCCAACTCTTTAATTACGACCAATCCCATCAGCGGTTCAACTCTCACGACTGGGCCTAGTTCGGTAACTCTCACGACACAAGTAGCGCTCTTACCAGATGCAAACGAGTTAACTGTTACAGATCCTGAGGGAACGCGCGTTGACGATGGAACAATTACGGTCGATGGAGTGAGTGCAACCGTTGGCTTAAGCACCTTAACTCTTACTGGAATTTATCGAGTTAATTATCTTCTCTATTCAGAGGGTGATGCCCCGCTAGAAGGCTCTTTCACATTTAATTTTTCAGCGCCTAGTATAATTTCACCAAGTGAACCAACTCCAACTCCAGCACAATCACAAACGCCAGCAAGTAGTAGTTGGGGAACTAATGTATTCATAGTTTTTATTCTCATAGTGGCTTTCTTTATTCTGATCGGATTGTCGCTTTATGCGCGAAAGCTCTTCAAAGATAGATGATTGCATTTTCGACAATTTTTAAATATCTGTCGCTCATTGGCAGTTTTACAACAATTGGGACCCTGCTTTCAATGGGATTTTTACTTCTAGATGTTGAAGGAAAGCTTTCAACTTCGGCGATAAAGCTCAAGCGGCTATTGTGGGGTTCAGCGATCACGTGGGCGGTTGGGACGGTCGGCGTAATAATATTTACCCTTGCAAATATTTTAGGTCAATCGATTTCGGTTGCACTTGATCCAACCGTACTTCGTTCATTTATAACCCAAATTACGCTTGGTCAGTATCTGTTTTTTCAAGTAGGTATCGCTCTCTTAGTCGCATTATGGGCATTTCGAGTTCAACGTGTTATGTCCGCGGTATTTCTCTTAATTCTTTCACTTATCGGTCTTGTGGCACCTATTTTCCAAAGCCACGCAGCTTCTAGCGGATCTCATGGTTTAGCAATTGGATCACTAGTAATTCACGTAGTTGGCTTAGCGTTGTGGGTGGGTGGAATTATCTCTATTGCTTTGCTCGATCCAGAAGATCGTCCAATTGCAGTGCCGCGCTTTAGCCAGCTTGCCTTGTGGTCAGCAATTGCCGTTGTAGCTAGTGGTGTTATTAACGCGTGGGCCCGTTTAGATTTTAAGCAGGCATGGACAACGGCATATGCCTACGTGGTGATAGCCAAGAGCATTGCAACAGTTATTTTGATAGTCATTGGATTTAGGCACCGAAAAAATTTGGCAAACCGAAAGTCAATTGATTGGAAAGCCTTCTCAAGACTTGTTTTAGCTGAAGCTTTTATTATGGTCTCCGCTGTAGCCATGGGTGCTTGGTTATCGTCAAACCAGGCACCAAATAGACCGACGCGTCCAAAGTTTGATCCTGCAGTTGCGGTTGCAGGCATCTCTACACCGCCACCACCAACATGGAGCCGAATCTTCTTTAGTTACGAGCCAGATGCATTAATGATTGGGCTTCTTATAACTGCAATTGCTCTATATATAAAAGGTGTTCTTGTACTTACCCGACGCGGAGATAGTTGGCCACTAGGGCGTACCGTTGCATTTGCATGCGGAGTTGGAGCAATAGATTTTGCAACAAGTGGTGGCCTTGGTCTATATGCTCACTTTGCATTTTCATATCACATGGTTGCCCACATGATTTTGGGAATGATTGCCCCGATTGGAATCGTATTAGGGGCACCAATAACTTTAGCGCTAAGAACTCTGCCGCAAGGACGAAATAAAGCCGAGAGTGGAGTTCGGGGCACTCTTCTGGCCGCACTCCATTCCAAGTTAGCGGTTTTTTATACGAACCCAATTGTTGCGCTTGCATTCTTTGATGGATCACTTTTTGCCCTGTACTTCACAGATTTATTTGGCAGCATGATGCAGAGTCATGCTGGTCACTTCTTCATGAATATTCACTTTATTTTGGCAGGCGTCTTGTTCTTCCACGTCATCATTGGCATTGACCCGAATCCTCGCCGTGTTCCGCATTTAGTAAGGATTGTGATTGTCTTTGCCGCTATGAGTATTCATGCATTTTTCTCAGTTGCATTAATGTCATCTACCACTCTTATTGATAAGGGCTATTTTGCTTCCATGCAGACCCCATGGTTGACGGATTTATTAGCAGATCAAAAACTCGGGGGCTCAATAGGTTGGGCGATGGGCGAGATTCCGATACTTCTTGCGCTAGTTGCTACATTTATAAGTTGGGTCAAAGATGATTCCCGGGAAGTTAAACGAATCGACCGAAATGTAGCCCGTGCCGCAGCTATGGGTAAGCCAGATGAATTAGCTCAATATAATAACTACCTACAACAACTAGCCCAACGCGATAGAGATGAAAAATAATGGAAAATCTATTTACACTACCCAGCGAATATAAAGATCTGCGCGAAAGCGTTCGAGCTTTAGCGCAAAAGGAGATCGCTCCATTTGCGCAAGCTGTAGATGAAGAACATCGCTATCCGCAAGAGGCCGCTAACGCATTGCAGAAGGCTGGACTTTCCGCATCCCATGTACCAACACCATATGGTGGCGATGGTGCAGATGCTCTAGCAACCGTGATTATTATTGAAGAAGTCGCACGAGTATGTGGTGCTTCATCACTTATTCCCGCCGTCAACAAACTCGGTTCATTACCTTTGATTTTGGGTGGCAATGAAGAGCAAAAAACACGTTGGCTTAGTCAACTTGTAGCCGGCAAGGGATTTTCTTATGCGTTATCAGAATCAGATGCGGGCTCGGATGCATCTGCGCTTCGTACGAAAGCCACACGCCAAGGTGATAGTTGGTTAATAAATGGAAGTAAAAAGTGGATTTCAAATGCAGGTGTCTCAGAGTTTTACACGGTTTTGGCGCAGACAGATCCAACACTTAGCTCTAAAGGAATCACAGCATTTATCGTCGAAAAATCCGATCCCGGAGTCTCTTTTGGTGCTCCGGAAAAAAAGATGGGATTTAGAGGATCGCCAACGCGAGAAGTTTATTTTGATAACGTTGAATTAAGCGATGATCGGCGTATTGGCGAGGTTGGAGAAGGTTTTATTTTGGCAATGAACACTCTTGATCACACGCGTATAACTATTGCGGCGCAAGCACTTGGTTTAGCTCAAGGTGCATTAGATACTGCGGCTAAGTATTCACACGAGCGAAAGCAATTCGGTAAAGAGATTTTTGATTTCCAAGGAGTGCAGTTTATGTTGGCTGATATGGCCATGAACATTGAGGCCGCTCGTGTACTGACATATGCAGCAGCGATAAAGAGTGAAAATAATGAGAAAGATTTACGCTTTTTCTCTGCAGCTAGTAAGTGCTTCGCTAGTGATACTGCTATGAAAGTGACACAAGATGCTGTGCAGATTCTTGGTGGCTACGGCTATGTTTCTGATTACCCTGTTGAGCGCATGATGCGCGATGCAAAGTTAACGCAGATTTATGAAGGCACAAATCAGATTCAACGCATCGTGATGGCGCGTAATCTTCCAACTATTTAGCGTTTGAACCGGACAACCATCGATGGCGTTGCTGCAGCGTCGAGTGGCATATCGTGTGATTCTCGCGGAAGAGTCATTGCAGTTAACTCTTCGGTATGGACTAAACCAATTTTCCAACCAGGAAGATATGCAAGAGCTCGATCATAAAAACCACCACCTTGACCTAATCGGTAGCCATCCTTATCAATGTGTAGTGCCGGAACAACGACTGCTGTTAGCTCGCTAAAATCTACAGTTGCTGGGCCGATCGGCTCCTCTAAATTCTTGGAAACTTTTAGTTTTTTCAAATCGCCATCCCAATAAACCCAATCAAGAGTGAGGCCATTGACCCTGGGCAAAAGCAGTTTCTTACCTGCTTTTAAGAAAGCTTGATTAATCTCATCGGTGCTCGGTTCATCCCCATACGAGACATAAGAAGCGATAGTTGTTGCATTGGCAATTTCTGGGGATTTCAAAATCACATTGAAATTAGCGGGAGAGAATTTTTGACTCCGCTCGCGACGTAAACGGGTGCGCAACTCTTTCTTAACTGTGTTCTGACTCATCCCGTTCCTCCAGTATTTTGCGGGCTTAAATCCCAAAAAAAGCAGGCCTTACAAGTATGGTGTGATTATGGCAGAGCACACGCGGGTAGATGAATTTCTCACCTCACTTCTCGCCATTTGTAAGCCTTTAGAGTCATTTGATATGCCGCTCTTGGATGCACATGGGGCGACTCTGTCAGAAGATGTTTTTGCTGGCGAGCGCCTTGTCATGCGCAGTGGAAGCCGCATCCGATCGACCCAGATCGGGCTTGCCGCCTCAATCGGTTTGGATCATTTGCCAACGCGACCGCACCCTCGAGTAGTTGTTCTATCGGCCGGCCCAGATTTAGTTGAACCAGGCGTTGCACTAAAAGGCGACGAAGAGTATGAAACAAATTCATGGCTACTTACAACTGCCGTTCGCGAAGTTGGGGCCGTTGCATATCGAGTTCACTCAATTCCCGATGATGAAGATGAATTACTCAGTGTTATTGAAGACCAGTTAGTTCGAGCAGATTTAATTATTATTAGCGGTGAACGCCACGATGAATCTTTTGACCTTATTACACGCGCACTCTTGCGAATGGGAGAAATCACCACCGTTGATCTTGCAATCGAGATGAGTGGCCGACATAACTATGGAGTCATCGGGCCCGATAAAACACCAGTTGTGACCCTGCCAGGTGATCCGATAGCTGCATATGTCTCGTTTGAACTTTTTGTTAGACCAATGATTCGTACGATGCTAGGTGCTGCAACAATTCATCGGCCATCGATTAAGGCCAAGCTTGAAAAAGCTATCGAGTCTGCACCAGGATTACGTTCTTATATCCGAGCCTCGTTATCTGAAGATGGTAATTCGGTAGTGCCGCTGTCGGCGCAAGAAGAGTTTTCAACGCTTTCGGATGCAACGGCTTTTATTGCGATTGGTGAAAAAGACGAGCACGTGAAGGCCGGGGAGCACGTCACGGTCGTGATTCTCGAACGCAGATATATTTAAGTCGATTATGGGACAGCCCTGGCCAGTCATACTCAATGGCGATGAAATCTACTTGCGCCCTCTAAGGTTTCGCGATCGAACTCAGTGGAACCATGTGCGTGGCGAAAACCGAGCTTGGTTATCACCGTGGGAGGCAACGGTTCCACCCATCGATAGCCAGAGCGCTCTTCCGTCATTCTTTGACATGGTGCGCACGCTTAACTCTGAAGCCCGTTTTGGACGTTCATTCTCATTTGCTGTGTGGCATCAACGAAATCTGGTTGGCCAAATATCACTCGGCGGAGTTATTTATGGGGCACTTCGCGGGGGCCATATTGGTTATTGGATCGATAAAAACTACGCCAATAAAGGCTTTACTACGGCAGCGGTAGAAATCCTGTCGGCATACGCCTTTGACGTTCTAGAGCTACACCGCGTGGAAATAAATCTGCGTCCGGAAAATGCTGCTTCTCGTCGAGTTGCTGAAAAAGCGGGATATACATTTGAAGGCGAACGTCCACGATACTTACATATTGATGGTGACTGGCGAGATCACATCACATTTGTGAAGGAAAATTCCACGCTGAAGTAGTGCTGAAATCCCAGAAAAACCACTCAAACTCCTTTATCTTTATGCATCATGGCTTCTGGACTTATTTATGTTGCGATTATCGGCATGTGGGCGGCGTACTTTGCCCCACGCTGGATTCACGACCGCAACGAGTTTTCTGGAAAATCAGTTGAGCGCTTTAAAGTTGCACTAACGGTTGTTGCAAATTCTTCATTACATACAGACACCGGCGTTTTACATGTAGATCTAGATCGTGAAGCAAAGATTGCACAACTTCTATTACGTCGCCGAATTATTTTTCTCTTGTTAACATCATTACTTATAACAACACTTATAGGTGGGTTTATGAATACGATGCCATTTCTATATGCACTTGTCCCTGCTACCGGCGTTTTGATTTACATCGCCAATGTTCGACGACAAAGTGTCGCTGACAGCATTCAACACCGCCGCATACAACAGTTGCATCGTCGTACCGCTGGAGTCTCTGCAACAAATTTGGCGGAAGTCGTTACTCCTAAGAATAATCAAGAGCATTGGATTCCATTAACTGAACGTGAACTCAAAGGTGTAGTTATTTTGCCTAAGGGAAGTGCAGTAGAGCGAAATACGTGGGCGCCAACTGAAGTACCAATACCAACCTATGTGAGCGCCCCTAAGGCAATTGTGCCTAAACGAGTAATTGATTTAACAACACCTGGCGAATGGAGCGAAGAGCAAGAGCGCCTTGAACGCTTAGCGCTAGCGGCAGTGTCACCATCACGTGATGAAATATTTGATCAACAATTAGCCGATGAAGCTGTGGAAAAACTCAATCAAAGTCGTGCGGCAAATCAGTAATTAAATCCAAGAACTTAACCACATACGTTTAAACCAAGCGTCATATGTGATGACCTCACCTGTAAATAACGGCAAGAAGTAAATAAAATTCAAGAAGATAACGATTACTGCCGCAGCCACGATCGCTTGCGAGTAGCCAGATTTCATAGTGCTATCAAGAATTAACTTTGCACAATAAACAACTGCCAACAGCATAAAAGGCTCAATAATTATGGCGTAAAAAGTGAAGACGGTTCGCTTCTGAAAGAAGAACCAAGGTAAGTAGCCTGCACTTATACCAAGAAAGATTAGATTCAAAGCAGGGTCAGATTTCTTAAGAACTAAACTCCGTAACCAGAAACCAAGTGTGACAACAATAGCTAAGGTGCCAAGCCACCACAAAATCGGTGTACCGATCGCAAGAACTTCCTGAGCACAATCTTTGACACCACAAGCTTTGGGGGAGTCATAAAAAAATGAAGTCGGTCTTCCCATAATCATCCATGACCAAGGATTAGCTTGGTAAGAATGTTTTTCAGTAAGTCCGGTATGAAATCCCAATATTTCTGCGTGATAGTGCCACCACGATGCAATGACATTTGATGACCATTGTCTATCCCAACCACGAGTGCTAAGAAACCACCCAGTCCAGGTAGTCGTGTAGACAGTTACAGGAAGTAATCCATATTGAATAATCTTCTTTAATGTTGGCTTAACTAAATTTTTTCCAGAATGTGCACTGAACACTCGGTATAACGAGACAAGTGCAATTATCGCTAAGAAATATACTGCACTCCATTTAGTACCTAATGCAAGACCAATAGAGATTGCCGCCCACCAATGTCTTTCGCGTTGCCACAAATACACGGCGAGTAGAACAAAGAAAGTTAAAAAGAGATCAAGTAACGCAGTCCGAGAATGAACTAGCTCTAGGCCATCCATCGACATTAAAGCGGCACCAATGGCGGTGAGCAGCGGTGAATAAAAAAGAATGTGTACTAATCGTGCAAAAAGGAGAATAAGGAGAGTTCCACAAATTGCCACGGCAATTCGCCAACCAAACTCGTTATCTCCAAATATTTTGATGCCACTTGCAATGAGCCATTTCCCAACTGGGGGGTGAACGATAAATTCAGGTTTATTTCCGGCTACTTCAACGCCATATTTGAGAAAGTCACGTGCCCCATCGACGTAGTAGACCTCATCAAAGATATAGCCCTTAGGCGTAGCTAAATTAATCAATCGAAGTAGCAGGGAAAGCAGCGTGATGACGATTGGGGCTACCGCTGCGATCATGTGCATAATCGTATGGGCTTACAGCCCTAAAATTACTGAGATAATGAGCCTATGTCTTTGATCCTAGCTGCGACCCCACTTGGTAACCCCGGGGATGCCACAGCGCGCCTTAAGAAAGTGATTGAAGAGGCCACGATTATTGCCGCTGAAGATTCGCGCAGATTTCACCGCTTATGTACAGATATCGACGTAGTTTTTACTGCGCGCGTTATGTCTTTCTTCGAAGGAAATGAAGAGGATCGCACACATGAACTATTACAAGAGCTTTCAGCAGGTGCAATTGTGTTAGTTGTCTCTGATGCCGGAATGCCAACGATCAGCGATCCAGGTTTTCGTTTAATGCGCGATGCAATTGCAGCCGGTGTCGATGTTCACGTTATTCCAGGGCCAAGTGCGGTAACTATGGCAGTTGCACTTTCTGGTCTACCAACCGACCGTTTTACTTTCGAAGGTTTTCCTCCACGCAGCAGTGGCGCACGCTTAGCAACATTTGAAAAACTTCGCTTTGAAGAGCGCACGATGGTTTTCTTTGAAGCACCCCACCGACTTGGTGATTCTTTAGGCGATGCAGTAAATGTTTTTGGAGCGCAGCGACAAGGTGCAATCTGTCGCGAAATGACTAAGCGCTATGAAGAAACGATCCGAGGTGCATTAAGCGAGCTTTCAACCTGGGCCGATACGCATGAAGTTCTCGGCGAGATCACACTTGTAGTTGCTGGTGCCGATAAAGATTCTGCTTCAGTTACCTCTGACGATATGGTTGCCAGAGTCCGTGAATTTGAAGGCGCCGGCATGGATCGTAAAGGTGCAATCGCCGGCGTTGCCGCCGAATTTGGGATAGCTAAGCGGCTTGTTTATGCCGCCGTCGTCGATGCGAATAAGATGAGCACGTGAGCAAATCTTTCTACTTAACGACGCCTATTTACTACGTCAATGATGCGCCACATATAGGACATGCCTATACAACGGTTGCCGGTGATGTTCTTACACGATGGCATCGCCAAAAAGGTGAATCAGTCTGGTTTTTGACCGGCACTGATGAGCATGGTCAAAAAGTTATGCGTACCGCACAGGAAAACAACACTGCTCCACAAGCCTGGGTAGATCGCTTAGTAGAGGATGCATGGAAGCCGAACTGGGCCAGCTTAAACATCGCTAATGATGATTTTATTCGAACAACCGAAGTTCGACATACCGAACGTGTTCAAAAGTTTTTGCAGTCATTAAAAGATTCTGGTCATATTTATGCTGGAAAATATGAAGGCCCATATTGCGTAGGTTGCGAAGAGTTTAAATTACCTGGTGACTTAATCGAAATCGATGGGAAAAAATGCTGTCCGATTCATAGCAAACCAATAGAGCTTGTAAATGAAAATAACTGGTTTTTTAAACTGTCAGCTTTCACCGATCAACTTCTAGCCCACTATCGAACTAATCCTGATGCATGCCAGCCAGAGAGCGCACGTAATGAAGTCATTTCATTCCTAGAAGGTGGTGTCTCGGATCTTTCAATCTCTCGTTCGACATTTGATTGGGGAATCCCTGTACCGTGGGATACGGATCAAGTTGTCTATGTTTGGTTTGATGCGCTTCTCAATTACGCAACTGCAGTTGGTTTAACCGATGCACCAGATAGCCCAGGTGGGAAAAAGTTTGTATCCACATGGCCAGCAGATGTTCATTTAGTTGGTAAAGATATTTTGCGCTTCCACGCAGTAATTTGGCCAGCAATGTTGATGGCTGCAGGCATAGATGTACCCAAGAAAGTCTTTGCTCACGGCTGGTTGTTAGTCGGCGGTGAAAAGATGAGTAAGAGCAAACTGACTGGAATAGCACCTAAAGATATTACTGACCACTTTGGTGTCGACGCCTTCCGCTACTACTTTTTAAGGGCGATACCTTTCGGAACCGATGGCTCTTTTTCTTGGGAAGATATGGCGGCTAGATACACGTCTGAGTTAGCAAATGATTTTGGCAACCTAGCTTCACGATCTGCGGCTATGGTGGAAAAATACTGTGGTGGGCTAATACCAGCAGTTAGTTCGGATGCCGGACTCGAAGATGCTCTTCGTACTGCAGTTGAAAAAGCTGATGCTGCAATGTGCGCATTAGATTTTCAAGGTGGAATCCTGGCGATCATGGATTTTTGCAAGAAGGTAAATGGTTATGTCACCGAGAAAGAACCATGGATACTTGCTAAAGATCCAGCAAACCAAGCCTCACTCGAAGGCATTTTATATAACACCGCGGAGTCACTTCGTGCCTTAGCAGTATTGCTACATCCAGTGATGCCGGCAACGTGTGAAATCTTGTGGGAGAGCCTAGGAGTCCAATCGACACTCGGTGCGCTAAGTGCACAAAAAATTCGCGATGTTGCAACGTGGGGTCAGCTTTTACAGGGCTCGCACGTTACTAAGACGCCAGTTCTCTTTCCTCGTCTAGAAACTAACGCTTAAGAACAATGGCTGATCGGCATAACCGCGACATCGATCGCCAACGTGCACCATTACCAGAACCGCTTCCATATCCAACGGTCGATGCCCATGCACACATAGAGATCATCACCGATACCGCGCCAGATTCACAAGAAGTTGCCGATGTAATTACCGAAGCAAAATCCGTTAACGTTGATCGCATCGTGCAAGTAGGTTATTCAGCCGAACAATCTAAATGGTGTGTAGCCGCAGCTGAAAAATGGAATACATCTGTTGTGGCCGCGGTTGCGCTACATCCAAATGAAGCACCCGTTGTTAAGGATCTTGAAGCCGACTGGGCTGTCATTGCCGAACTTGCACACCATCCACGAGTCCGTGCAATTGGTGAGACTGGTTTAGATTATTTTCGAACACCTGTGGAGTTACGCCCACGTCAGCAAGAGTCTTTCAAATGGCATATTGAGCTAGCTAAGCAGACTAATAAAGCCTTAGTAATTCACGATCGCGATTCACACGATGATGTTTTATCGGTTTTACTTGAAGTCGGTGCTCCTGAAAAGACTATCTTTCACTGCTTTTCAGGCGATGTTGCCATGGCCAAAGTATGTATCGAACGCGGATATGTTTTGTCCTTTGCCGGCACGTTGACCTTTAAGAACGCCCCAGCTCTGCGCGAAGCCGTAAAGCTTGTACCGATTGATCAGTTATTAGTCGAAACCGATTCACCATTCTTAGCTCCCATGCCGCATCGCGGTGCAGGCAATACTCCGGCACAGATTGCAACGATTGTTCGCGCAATGGCGCTGGAGCGCAACAGTGATGTTGGAGAATTAGCTGTTGCACTTAGTAATAATGCTGAGCGTTTATTTGGAAGTTTTGCACCATGACCTTGCTTGGGGCTAAACAAATCCGTGAGCTAGCAGCCGCGCTTGATTTAAAACCCTCAAAGTCACTTGGCCAGAACTTTGTTATCGACTCAAATATCTGCACGAAAATAGTTCGTACTGCCCAAGTTGGCAGTGATGACATCGCACTCGAGATCGGCCCAGGTTTAGGTTCATTAACTCTTGCACTCCTGCAGAGCGCCGCATCGGTTGTAGCTGTAGAGATTGATGACCGACTTGCACGAGCGCTACCAATAACAATTGGTGAAAATTTTGAGCACCCCGAAAACTTAACTGTCATTCATCAAGATGCTTTGACGCTATCAACTCTTCCTTCTGCGCCCACTGTCTTAGTTGCTAATCTTCCATATAACGTTTCGGTGCCCGTTCTCTTACATCTGCTTGAGAAATTTCCAACACTTCGCACAGGTGTAGTTATGGTGCAGGCTGAAGTTGCAGATCGGCTTGCCGGCCGCCCGGGCACAAAGGAGTATGGAATCCCAAGTGTGAAAGCGGCATGGTGGGCCGATGTAAAAGGGGCAGGGGCCGTCTCGCGTTCGGTGTTTTGGCCGGCACCAAACGTTGACTCCAAACTGGTCTCCTTCACACGACGTCCAACTCCGGGAGATGAAGTTTTACGTAAAAAAGTTTTTACAATTATCGATACTGCCTTTGCTCAACGTCGAAAAATGCTGCGTTCAGCGCTCTCAGCACTTTATGGCTCCTCAGCGGCGGCCGAAGCTATTTTAATCAAGGCGGGAATCGATCCCACGCTTCGCGGTGAAGCTTTAGAGATTTCAAGTTTTTGCGCTATTGCCGCCATTGCGCCTGACATTTTTTAAGCAACGTAATAGGGTCAATTCATGCCAGTTAAAACCGTGACAGTGCGCGTACCTGCAAAGGTTAATTTACAGCTTTCGGTTGGTCCACGCGAGGCCGATGGTTTTCATAATCTAGTTACAGTCTTTCAAGCTATCTCAATCTTTGATGAAGTGACCGTTACTTTAGCTCAACCTAATTCCGGTATTTCAATTTCAATCAGTGGAGATCACACTCATGGAGTCCCAGCCGACGATAGAAATTTGGCAGTAAAGGCAACTGAATTAATTGCAAAAGAATACGACTTAGATATCGATGTTCATATCGATATCAAAAAATCCATTCCAGTTGCTGGCGGCATGGCTGGCGGTAGCGCCGACGCTGCAGCAACAATTGTTGCGATTGATTATTTATTTTCACTTGGAATGAATCGCGAAGAGATGTCAGAAATCGCTGCGCAGTTAGGCAGCGACGTTCCATTTATGTTAAGTGGCGGTACAGCTATTGGTACTGGACATGGTGAACAGCTAACGCCAGCACTTTCTCGCGGAACCTATCACTGGGTATTAG
>Ga0194055_10000129_pt1 | contig 54916 bp, 61 predicted proteins | sample SepL449m_MetaG_FD_155482 | JGI IMG/M metagenome (GOLD analysis project Ga0194055, IMG submission 155482) | Anoxic zone freshwater microbial communities from boreal shield lake in IISD Experimental Lakes Area, Ontario, Canada - Sep2016-L442-9m | ecosystem: Environmental > Aquatic > Freshwater >... | reverse complement strand
GCAGCACCCAAATTGGCCAGTGCAACAAGTAAATGCTGTAAGAACAATCGCCGATCAGCGTTAAAGGCCGAACAGAAATCAGCGGAGTTATCACCCTGTCATGCGAACCACCCAATATCCATAGTGCCGTACCTGCCACCACAACAAGAGTTGCAGTCGTGTTCGTCGACCAGTTCATCTCATGCTGAATTTCCGGAAATTTTGATGCCAAAGCAACACCAAGTGCGACCAATGCGGCTCCACAGGCTGTGAACAGTGACCCAGCTTTAAGCACATACGAGAAAGCCTTTAGTCGCACTAATGAAGCAACCGCTACTCCTGCAACAAACTCCCACGCTCTCGTGAAAGGGGAATAAAAGGCAAATTGCTCTGGTGCGATGCTCCGTTGAATCAATGGCCTAAACCATCGAAAGTCATTTACGTGTGAACCATGGATTGAGCACATCAGAAACAACCAGCAAGACGCCAAGAGAACCGCCACGACCGCAGCCCACGAGATAACTCTGAATACATGTTTCTGTATGCGCGCACGGAGACTGACAAACACCATGATCGCGAGTGGCCACACAAAATAAAACTGCTCTTCAACCGCCAACGACCACAAATGTAAAAGTGGGTTTGATTTTGGATCAAGCGAGAAGTAACTCTGCGGCATGAGAAAGAAATTTGACGTATACGAAGCGGCGCCAACCAGCATTTTGGCTGTTTCCTTTTGTGGACCAAACGGGCTGAGCAACAGCATCGATAAAAGTGCTGTACCAACAGACACAACAGCGATACCCGGCAAGAGTCTCCTCACCCGGCGGTGAAGAAATGCAGACCACGAAAACGTGCCTGCGCGGTCAATTTCGCGAAATGTTGAAGACGCAATGACAAACCCTGAAATTACGAAAAACATGTCAACGCCTAAATAACCACCTCTTAGACGTGTCTCAAAATGAAAAAGCAATACAAGAAGAACGGCAATTGCCCGAAGACCTTGGATATCTGCGCGATAACTCGACGACTTCGTCACTCGCGGTTCCTCACATGTCAAATTCTACAAACAAGCTATTGGTGCACCCGGCAGGACTCGAACCTACAACCTTTTGATCCGTAATCAAATGCTCTATCCATTGAGCTACGAGTGCAAACTTCGTCAACAGTGTAACCGCCAAAATAAGTTGCCAACAACGGCAAATGGCTACTTCCAGGGACCCCACCCGTTGTTTCGTTGATACATGCGGTAAGCGGCCGCGGCATTTAACCGTGGGTCGAAAAGATCCCGTGCAGAATTGACTCCTACATTTACCAGCCAGCCTCTATGCACTTGATAGTAAATCTGGAATAGCCCGTAGCAACATCCGGTACCACTTACTGCGCCGGGTTGTAATTTGCTCTCACGTTGTGCAATGGCAAGTGCGCGTTCCTCTAATTCATCTGGCCATGCATCACGAATGAATTGAATGACTTCGGCCCGTGTGAATGTTTGTGCTGGAGGCGCAACTTGTGCGGGTGCGGGAACGCACACCGTGTTTCCCACCAGCAGTTTTGTTGTCTTCTTCGCTTTATTTAACGACAACACTTTGCGCAAGTTGGTGTTGTTCTTTTCGGCGATGCGCCACCACGAATCACCACTCTTTACGGTGTACGTAGCCGAGCAATTTGAAGCCTCAGCAGAAGTCGCGACAGTTGCAAGACTGCTCGAAGCAATCACTGCGCAAACGAGGACACGCCTCATGCGATTAACCATGGCGGAGAGGGTGGGATTTGAACCCACGGTCCGGTTTACCCGGACAACGCCTTAGCAGGGCGCCCCATTCGGCCGCTCTGGCACCTCTCCTAGAAAAGCCTTACGAATGAGGTGTTGAGTGTACTGGCGGAACGGGAGGGATTCGAACCCCCGGGCCTATTAAGCCGTCCGCTTTCAAGGCGGATGCGTTTGTCCACTCTGCCACCGTTCCGTTCAGAAACGCTAGCGGGCAATTCGCTCTCTCAGCGCAGCAACCCAATCATCTGCTTCTTTCCATCTGGCGTCTGCATGTTCGCGCGCAGAATGCGCATGCTCACCACTTGCTGGGTATGAACCGAGAAACTTCACCGCTCCTTGTTTGGCGCGAAGCTCGCGCAACACGTCGGCCATCAATTCGTCTTTCACATGACCGTCTGCATAGATAACGAAGCAATAATCGCCAAGCCCGCCGCGCTTTGTTGGGCGTGACAGCAGTTGCGACAAGTTAATTCGACGCGCTGCAAACTCTTGCAAAATGGAAATCAAACTGCCTGGTTCATCGGCGCGCTGAAACACCACAAGCGCTGTGCGGTCGTGACCGGTTGGTGACGGAATGGTGTTCTTGCCAACCAAAATGAATCGCGTTTGGTTTCCTGCGTGATCGGCAACATTGTCGGCAATGATTTCAAGGCCGTACACCTTTGCTGCATTGCGCGGTGCAATTGCTGCTGCGGTGTTGCCGCCGCTTTCACTCACAATGCGTGCGGCTTCTGCCGTGGAGTTTGCTGCACGAATATCGGCCTTGCCTAAGTTTGTGCGCACATATTCGTGACATTGCGCGGTTGCTACGGGAATCGAAAACAGCGTTTCAATTCCGGAAAGCGTGGCGCCCTTTTTTGCCAAAATGCAGTGTTCGATATCGAGCACCACTTCGCGCTGAATTAAGAGATCGTGGTCGAACACCAACGCGTCTTGCGTGAAGTTAACCGTGCCTTCAATGGAATTTTCAATTGGCACGAAGCCAAGATCGACTTCGCCAGACTCCACTGCATCAAGCACATCGGGGACCGTACGAAAAGGAACCGTTGTTGCCTTGGCCAAATCTGCTTGTGTCAGCAGAGCCTGTTCGGTGAACGTACCCGATGGTCCGAAGAATCCAATTCGCTGTGCAGAAGTCACGTATTGAGGTTACGCCGTTCACACATTAGGTCCCGACCTATTTATTGCTTCAACCCAGCACTAGCCTGATGACCATGTACGAATACGTGGCATTTAATCCATTTAATTCCAGCCCAGAGGCGCTCGCCGCAGAGCTCACTAAGAAGTCGGCTGATGGATGGGAAGTGGTCAACATTGTCACCACGTTTGATGGCCGGTACTGCGCATTCCTTCGCCGCCCAACACAAGGTGCGACTTCGAGTTCAACCGCAAATACGCCAGCCGTTACTCCCGTTACTACGCAAATCACAGTTACTGAAACAACTCCGTCGAGCACTGCAGCTCCCGCCGCGTGGTACGCAGACCCATCCAACAGGTTTGAACTTCGCTACTGGGATGGCAGCGAGTGGACCGAACATGTTGCTCGCGGCGGCCAACAGTTCACCGACCCGCCAATCGCCTAACACCTCATGAAGGCCACATCCATCGGCCACGCTGGCATCTTGATTGAAACTGGCTCGCGCACCATTGTGTGCGACCCGTGGTTTATACCAGCGTTTTGGGCTTCGTGGTTTGTGTTTCCACGCAATGATCAATTGCCAAATGATGTCATGGCAAAACTTGAGTGCCCTGACTATCTCTATATCTCGCATCAACACGGTGATCACCTAGACGAAGCATGGCTAGCCAATCACATCGACAAGACAACACCGGTGTTGTTGCCAGACTTTGCTACTCGCGAATTAGAACGCCAGTTGAACAGGCTTGGCTTCACCAACTTCATTCGTACTCGTAATGGTGAAATGACCGACTTGGGAGATGGGCTTCGCGTTGCCATTCATGTTGAAACCGCAATTGCTGACGGACCCGGCGGTGACTCGGCACTGGTGGTTGAAGATGGAACCTCTCGGCTTGTCAATCAAAACGATTGTCGTACCGGAGACCTTGCAGAACTTTTGCAGCATGGTCCGGTTGACATGCATTGGCTGCAATTCAGCGGCGCTATTTGGTATCCAATGGTGTACGACCAGCCACGCGAAGAACTCATGGCGCTTGCGCGCAGCAAAGTAGAAAGCCAATTTGCTCGCTCGATTCGCTATGTCGATGCGCTTGGTGCACGCGTGGTGGTTCCATCGGCTGGCCCGCCGTGCTTCCTTGACGATGATTTATTTTCGATCAACATGATTGATGGAGATGAACTTTCCATTTTCCCCGACCAGACCGAATTTATTGCTCGCCTCGCACGTCATGGCAACAACAACGCAGTCATGAACATCCCAGGAACAACAATTTCGGTTTCGCCAAACGACATTGACGTGCACCATTGCATGAGCGACGATGACGTGCAGCGACCTTTTGTTCACAAACGCGAATATTTACTGCAGTACAAGGCCGACTGGGCGAAGTGGTTAACCGACACCAAGGCTTCGTGGCTAGTGACCAATACCAACCTGGTGAGCGAACTTCAGGCGTGGTGGGAACCACTGTTGGCAATGGCTCCATCGCTTCGTAATTCAATTGGCGGAAACTGCTTAATACGCACCGCTGACGAAGAAATTTTGATCGATTTTCACAATGGAAAAATTTCTGCTTACAGCAATGAGCCGATCAAGTTTCGGATGGATATCGGACGCCCACTACTTGAAGGTGTCGTCAAACAAAAAGCAGTTGACTGGTCAAACTCGTTGTTTTTGTCCTGCCGCTTTACTGCCTGGCGCGACGGCTCATACAACGAGTACTTGTACAACTTTTTTAAGAGTCTTTCAGTGGAACGCATGCGCCGAGCCGAGTCAGAAGTTGTTCGTAAAAATGGTGCACCTGATGAAGTGTCAAATGAAATTGAACTTGGTGACTACGTGATGCAGCGATATTGCCCGCATCGCAAAGCTGACCTGTCTGAATTTGGTGTGATCGAAGGCGACCATGTGCTGTGCACCTTGCACGGCTGGAAATTCCTATTAAGCGACGGAACGTGCTTAAACGCGGACGATCACAAGCTTTCTGTTCGCAAACGAACTAGTTAATTTCTCCGTACACCACTACTTCTGAGCCCAACGGCAAGAGGCCCGAGTCCCAAATCATGTCCATGGCGGCTGTGCTCACACGAACGCAACCATGACTTGCAGGGTATGCAGGAACGGTTTGTGAACCATGAATTGCGACTCCGCCTATGAAGTATTTCGGCCTATAGATCTGGCCTAAATCTCCGACCCACCACCCGTCGGGTCGTTCGCGATTCGTTTTGAATTTGCCTACCGGTGTTGTTGCCGTACCTCGAATTACAACACCAGGCGTATTCATGTCTGGCTCGACGTACGAGCGATCGTCACCAGTTGAAGCATTGACTACAAATGTTGTGTGTCCTTCGGTAACGATAAATAATAGCTGTCGAGTCTTGTCCACTTCAGCCAAAGTTCCTTTGACTGCCAGTGCTTGCGGACGAATACTGATTTTGTTCAGCAAAAACGAAGTTGCGTCATTGATACTTCCTGTTGGACGCAGCTGGTAATACTTTTGAAACGCCATCACTGCCTGACGAGTGGTTTCGTCATACTTGCCTGTAGGTGCAAGGAGCCAAAACCCGAGACTCAGCAATTTCCCTTGAGCAGCTTTCGCTGCAGCACCACTCCGTTGACCTGACGCCGAAATGATTTCGGGCTCTATCGTGGTTGGAGCAACGACTTGAGTTGTCGAGATGTTTTGCGCAGATGTCTGTTGCCCGCATGCAGTCAGCGCTAAACAATATGTGGCTAAGGCCAAACCACTAATAGTTCTTTGCTTACTCATTGCAGCGACAGTGGCAGTTCAAACCAAATCGTCAAGCTGTATTTCACACCACTTGTTATCGGTGCGCTCAGGTGTGGGTGTGTAACCAAGCTTGGCCACGCAATGAGTGACCCAACCGACATGTTGGCATTTGAAAATTCTTGACGGGGAAACTGCAGTTCGGCACCCGTGTAGTCGTTGTTTAACTTCACACTTGCAGATACCTGAGCAACATCGTGATGAATGCGTAATTCTTCCTGACCGCCTTTTTCATAACGGATAATGAACGCGTCATTAATTCCGTGATAGTCAATGAGCGGCCAATGCTGCTGTAACTGCGGCCAGATGCGCATTCCCATGTCGTTCTGCACGGACTCGAACAAGCTCGGATTAATGGCGGCGAGTGAAATCTCCTGCCCTGGCACTGGGTCGCTTTCGTGCGACGTATACCCGCCTACAAGATCGGCGGCCCGAATGAGTGCGGCGCAGAATTCCGGGGTCCAACACGACATGGCGTACATCTCTGAAGCGACTTCATGAATTGCAGATGACTCATCAATTGCGTCCTGGTACGACAGAATGCGCGCAAGGTCATCGATTGGATGGTGGGGGTAATTATCCATTACGTCCATGGTGACACGGATGAGCGCTAAAACAGTTGCACTGCTTGTAAGTAGTGGAAATCGCAGGAAACCCTCACTGGTAGGCTGTTTTGTAATGGGAATCTTGAATCGCGAAGTCGGAGAAGTTGAACTTATTCCGGTTGCTAGGGGAATTGTTTCTCGCTGGTGGATCGTGTTAATTGCTGCGCTTATTGGCGTGGTCGTGATGTGGTCACAAGAAAGCAACCTCTCAACAACTCCAGCCACCACGGAAGTGACGCGAACGTACGAATCACGCGATGAAACCGCGATGCTTTCTCTTGTTGGAATTGATCCCGCAACCGTGAGCCCGTTTCCAAGTTTTGAACATCAGATTCTGCAGATCCAAGAACCCGCCACGCGAGAAGCGATCGCAACGAAAATTGGTTTCGATGTTGGGGTAAGCGTCTCGCGCTCTGAACAACGATTCTCGCTCCTTGACACTGTTGAAGGTGACGGTAAAACCAAGTTCACATTTCTTTCAGTAGGCACACCTACGTACACTTTTTATTGTTCAGATGCATCGGTAGACCATTGCAATTCTGCGCTTGATGAATACGTTCTTCAATTACAAGAAGTGAGAAAACAAAGCATCGTTTCGGGTTTGGATCGACTACAACTCATGCTCGAGTCGCTTCCCCTGCACACACAAGCAAACGTAGACAAAATTGATGCGCTAAAAGCCGCCAAACCTCTCATCACTGGAGAGCTTGCCCTCCTCACCACTACAAGCAACGCCGTTGGTGCAACTGTCTCAACTGTCAAAACATCTACATATGCATTTGGGCTTGCCGGTGGTGCGCTCATTGGATTACTTATCGCATTACAACTCACGCTGATTGATAAGCGCGTGCGCTCACTAAGCCAATTAGCTAAACGATTTGAGTCTCAATCCCTGCTGGGCACAGTTACACCTGAAATTGCCAGCATTCAACACGTTGCTGCGGCAATCGTCGCCCGTGCTCACACGTTGTCTCTCACTTCGGTCGCCCTTGTGCCTGTTGATGAACATACAACAACAACGAATTTGGCTGGCCTTATCCATGCTGTTACCTCTCCACTAGGAGTGGCAGTTACTTCCCTCACCAATATTTCGTCTTTGTCAGCAAACGACCTGGTCTCTTCAACTTCAGGAATGATCGCTCTCGCTTCACGCGGGGTTTCTCTCACTGATGACATTGTTGCTACTTGGTTGGTGCTGGAAAATGCGCAAAAGCCAATCGTTGGTGTTGTTCTCGCGGACCCAACTATCTAATTGCTTATGAGTGTTTTGGGTGATCGTACGCGCAAATTTCTTGAGCGTTTAATTCATTCCCCTCGATTCGTTGTATTGAGTTCGCTCGCACAATTTGTTATTGACATGATGATCTGGTCGCTCACTGCGATTGCTGCTTCATATGCGCGCTTTGAATACCAGGGGCACCATGACCCGTTTGGTGCCACTAAATCATCAGTAATTCGAGTGCTCCCGATTGTTCTGGTTGTTCACGCAATTGTTGGCTATGTCGTTGGTATTTACCGCCGGCGTTGGAGATATGGAAGCTTTGACGAGGTAGGTGGGCTTGTTCTCGCAACATTTGTCACCACATCAGCTCTTCTCGTCTTGCGCTTCTTTGATCATTCACTTAATCCATTCCCTCGAAGCGTCATCGTGATTGCTGGATTTGCAGGATTGTGCTTCGTTGCTGCCAGCAGATACTTATGGCGGTTAATCCGCGAACAGGTTCGCAGACCAAGTGCGCTCACTGCTGCGAAGATACTTGTGTATGGAGCCGGTGAAGGCGGCATACAAATGGTGAATACTCTGATGCGTAATCCGCTATCGCCTTATTTACCTGTTGGATTCCTTGACGACAATCCAGATACGCATCGCTTAAGTATTTCAGGGGTACCCGTTCTGGGTGGGCGTGAGCAATTAGCGCAAGCACGTGCGAGAACCGGTGCAACGACTCTGTTGATTGCTATTCCATCAGCCGATAGCGCTCTCATTAGCGACATCAGCGCACGTGCACGCGTGCTGTCTATGGATGTCAAGGTGCTTCCTGCGGTACAGAACCTCAACGAGCGCCCTCTTGATACCAGTGACATTCGCGACCTCACCGATGAGGACTTACTTGGTCGACGCAAAATCGTGATCGACCTCCAGCAAATTTCTGACTACCTCGTCAATCGTCGAGTACTGGTCACTGGTGCTGGTGGAAGTATTGGTAGCGAACTCTGCCGACAACTGGCTCGCTTTAACCCTGCCGAGCTCATCATGCTTGACCGTGACGAAAGCGCGCTACATGAAGTGCAGTTATCCATTCATGGTCGTGCGCTTCTCAACACACCACAAACAGTTCTTGCAGATATCCGCGATGCAGAAACAATTAAGAGCATCTTTGCTACACGCAAACCCGAAGTAGTGTTCCACGCCGCGGCACTCAAGCACCTTCCCCTACTTGAGACTTACCCTTCTGAGGCATATCAAACCAATGTTTTAGGAACTCTCACACTGCTTGAGGCATCGGCCCAGGCTGGAGTTGGTGTGTTTGTCAATATCTCTACAGACAAAGCTGCGAACCCCATCAGTATTTTGGGATACTCAAAGCGCATTGCTGAACGTATTACTGCCCACTTCGGGAAAACGGTTTCGACTGGCAAGTACATGTCGGTGCGGTTTGGCAATGTTCTAGGTTCACGCGGAAGTGTCTTGATGTCATTTCGAGATCAAATCTCCAATGGCGGACCTCTTACCGTGACTCACAGAGGAGTCACTCGATATTTCATGACCATTTCCGAAGCGGTGCAATTAGTTATTCAAGCAGGCGCGATCGGCAAGTCTGGTGAAGCATTGGTACTAGACATGGGAACGCCAGTGAGTATTTATGATGTTGCAAAACAACTTGTCGTGAATTCAGGGAAACCTATTGAAATCGAAATTGTTGGCCTTCGTGCAGGAGAAAAGGTTCACGAGGAACTTTTCGGAGATGGGGAAACAGATGTCCGTCCATCTCACCCACTCATTTCACATGTTCAAGTTCCGTCGGTTTCCTCAGATGCAATACCTGCGACCGCGGCTGATGCTAAGCAGTTAATGGTTGATCTTGTTGCTTCGCAATAGTTGTACTCGACGTCAAAATTGCCACAAACAGCATCCATAGGAAATGGTTTCCAATAATGAAACTTTCTTGCGTGCACATTGCAAGGTAAAAAAATACGAAAGCAATTGGCCACGACTCAATAGGGTTCCCCGCTTGCGTTGGGACCAACCGGTACAAGCCCCAAATAACTGCGACAAAGAACATACAAATTGCAATTATTCCTCCACCAAGCAGCACATCTAAATACGCGTTGTGTGACCAAGCGACACCTTCCACTGTCCACCACAGGTCCATCTTCATAAATGCCCAGGACCTCCAAGCAGATAGCCAGCCCCAGCCGAGCAATGGTCGGTCTAAAAACCCATTCCAGCTATATTTCCAAATCTCACTTCGCCCGTTAAAGTCCACCGTTTCACCAAACAAGCTCAATATTTTCGATTGAAACTGAATTGCCGCCCACGAAAACGTTGTTACCAACCCAATAAATACAAGAAACACCATGCGTTTTGTTTTTTCTACATCTAAAAACTTTCGCAATGGGCTATTTCGAATTACTTCCCAGAAACCAACAACCGCTACAAACGCAAGCACACCACCAAAAGGATTATTTGAGTGAGTTCGAATCGAGACAACTAAACCAAATATTGCAATATCTGCTAACAAAAAAATCTTGTACACCCTAAATGAACTGTTTCGGCGCTTGATAACAACGTACAACAACGTTAACGAGGCGAGCGCACTTACCATTGCTACAGGAGCGAGTGAGTTTCGGTTGAAATATATTCCAACCCAAAAACCTTCAACGCTTGTAGACATATTCCAATGGGAAGCAATTGCATAACGCGAAAGCAGTAACCCCGGTTGCATCGCTGCTACTACAAGTGAGAGTTTTTCAATTTGGGTGAACCGTTTAGCAAAATAGATTCCACATGCAAATGTCGTAAATAGTGAGACTGACTCAACAACTGTGTGTTGACCATTTGTTGCCCACAACGTGGTGCCTATTAGCCATACGCAAAAAACTGCAAGTGCGCCAATAGGTCCGCGTAAATCATGAATCGAAAATTTTTGGCGGGAGACAAAAATTAACGCAGGAATCTGGATCAAAAAATAGGTTGCGAGTTCTGGGGCCAAAGCTGGGTTTGAGCCTCCTTGTTCGCTTGCAAACCACAATGAGAGCACTGGTCCTTGGGTGAGTAGAAAAATCAGAGTTACCACATACACGTATTCCACCCACCGAAGTACGGTTCGCGTGCTGATTTGCTTGAACTGCATTGATTATCAATCTACTTCGCAATCAAATTCTTCTTTGTTATTGAGTATTCACGCTTAGATATGATGAAACCGTGTCCATTGGCGATGATGACCGTGACGAGCTGATCAAGGAATTGCTCGCGGAATCCCATGGTTTGCGCATGAAGAATGAGCAAATCAGCCTGTACACCGAGAGCAAAATTGCCGAACTGGTGAAACTGCAACGCGAATTGATAACGATTCGGGATGGCTTCGAAACTGTCGTTGAGCAGCGAAATGACCTTGAAAGCAAATTAGGACAAGTCAATACTGAGCTCGAGCACCTCGGCACGATTTACACCGCCATGACCGACCAGCGTGATCGATTGCGTGGACGAGTAGCTGAAGTAGAGCATTCGCGCGCATACCGCATCGGCCGACGATTCATTCGCTTCGTACCATTTCTTAAAGAACAGCCACCAGTCGCATAATGAAGCAATACCCAATCATTATTAATGTTCGAGACCGAGTAACACACCTCCAACAACTTGTTTCATGGCTTGAGTCGCAAGGACAGGAAAATATCTGGCTGTGTGACAATGCGAGCAGTTATCCCCCACTCGTTGAATATCTACGATCTTCTCCCCACAATGTTCGCTATAACGACATCAACCTTGGTCATCGAGCACCTTGGTTAAGTGGGCTTGCCTTTGAATTAGGACTTGATTCTCATTTCATTGTTACTGACCCCGATGTTGTGCCGTGCGAAGAGTGCCCAGTTGATGTGTTCGAACATTTTGAACGTGCATTGGAGACCTACCCGGACATTGACAAGGTGGGCTTTTCGCTTCGAATTGACGATATTCCCAGCCACTACGCTCATGCTGCTGAAGTGGTGAAGTGGGAATCGCAATGGTGGCTTGACGAACGGTTTCCAGGCTTTTTTTATTCGCCTATTGATACAACGTTCGCCATGTACCGACCCGGTGAAGGTCATCTCAATCATCGCTCACTCCGCGCGGCACCTCCCTATGTTGCGCGACACATGCCGTGGTATGAAAACTCAGCACTACCCAATGAAGAACTCGAGTATTACCTTGCTCACGCAGACTCATTAATCATCAACTGGGATGCAAAGGTGCTTCCAGCAAACCTGCGTGCACAGATCAACAACATGCGTAGCCGCAATTCGCAAGCTCAAAGTCGCTAAAATAACAACGCATGTCTGAACCCGTGATTACCGTTGAATCGGTATCAAAAAACTTTCGTTTGTATCACGAGCGGAACCGATACATCAAGGCTGCATTACTTCGTGGTCGACGTGCTCGATTCGAAGAGTTCTGGGCACTCAACGACGTGTCGTTTGACGTAGCCGAAAGTGCAACTTTCGGAATTATCGGATCCAACGGTTCTGGCAAGAGCACCATGTTGAAATGCCTCATGGGTATTTATCGCCCAGAGCGCGGACGCATTGCTGTTCGAGGCAAAATTGCCGGACTCCTTGAGCTGGGTGCAGGATTTCACCCCGAATTGTCTGGCCGCGAAAACGTGTTTTTAAATGGCGCCATTCTTGGAATGTCACAAAAAGACATCACTCAACAATTCGACAGCATTGTGGAGTTTGCTGGGCTTGAGCGCTTCATTGACACACCAGTAAAGAACTTTTCGTCGGGCATGACGGTTCGCCTTGGTTTCTCTATTGCAACTCATGTTGAGCCTGAAGTACTGCTCATTGATGAAGTTCTTGGTGTTGGTGACCAGGCCTTCCAGCGCAAGAGTTCGGAAAAGATTGAAGAATTCCGCAGAGATGGCAAAACGATCATTGTCGTTAGTCACGGTCTCGCAGCCATGCAAAACATGTGTCAAGAAGTGATTTGGTTGGAAAAAGGAAAGCTAAAAATGCGCGGGCCGTCTGCAGATGTCATCGCTGCATACACAGGAGAAAGTTATGCAACGCACACCGAGCGAGACGCTGATTTCCGCGAACGCTGGGGTACTGGAGAAGCGCATTTCAACACCATCCGTTTGCTCAACGAAAACGGTCACGCTGTCGAGCGCATTAATACTCAAGACTCTGCGAGCATCGAATTAGCAATTACGCCACAGTCACGGCTTGTTTCGCCAATTATCAAAGTATCGATAGCCAAAATCGGTGGCGAGACCGTGTGGTCAACTACCTCTCAAACTGCGCAGCCACCAATACGGGCACTGTCGGAACCCACAACAATGCGCATCTCATTGGCTCACGTGCCTTTGCTTGAAGGCACCTATTACATTTCTGCGACGTGCACAGATTCAACTGGCACCACCGAGTACGACCACTGTCAAAATTGGGTTCGCTTCGATGTACACCAAGAACACTTATTCGAAGATGGGCTTATTTCAATTCCATCAACGTGGACTATTCAATAACGGCGTTTACAGTTCTTCAGCTACACGGCGAGAGAGTCGCGTAAAAATTGCCCAGCCGGCAAAAAATACGGCAACAGAGACGACCACGACGTACAACATTTCTGTCCAATTTGGTGCCGCGCCTCCGTACAACATGTGACGGAACGTCAGAATAAATACGGCCATTGGGTTCCAGGTGAGAATGAATTCAATGGAGCCTGGTATTTTTCCTTGCAGACGATCTGGCGTATAAATAATTGGTGTTGCAAAGAACATCACCTGCACCAAAATGCTCCATAAATACCGGAGGTCTCTAAAGAACACGGCGGCGGCAGAAAGGGCAAGCGCAAACCCTGCCGCATATACCGCAAGGCACACCATGAGCAAGATTGCCACGGGAAGCCACGGAATAATTGGGCTACCCGCAATGATTAATGCGACAGCAAGTAATGACATTTCAATTGACCATTGCACAAAACAAAAGATGACTTGGGAAATGACCAATGTTTCACGCGCAAAGGCGACCTTTCGCACCAATGACGCATTGCTCAACAACGCATTCATTCCAAGGTTGGTGACTTGGGAAAAGAATCCCCACGGCAAAATTCCACACAACAGATAGAGGGCATACACATTGAGGCCCGATGGTCTACCGATCGGCGCCTTTGCACCAAACACCACGCCAAATACGAACGTATAAATAAGCATGTTCGACAGAGGGTTTAGCAACGACCAGGCCCAACCAAGAAATGATCTGCGGTATTTTGAGCGCAATTCTCGGAGTGTGAGATTCCACAACAGGTTGCGGGATTCAAGGAGTTCTGTAAATGCTTGCACGACGATGAAAACCTTACCAATACTTCGTTGTGGGCGAGGGGGGACTTGAACCCCCACGTCCTTGCGAACACTGGCACCTGAAGCCAGCGCGTCTGCCATTTCGCCACTCGCCCGAATGGATGGTTTACCTTACCAACGCTCAATCACCGCACCAACGGGCGTAAATATGTGCGCGTGTAGTATTTGTTTGATGTCACACGCACATGATGCTCATGGCGAAATCGACTCGCTTGCTGACTTGCGCGATGCTTCACGCGAACGGCTCCTCACAGAAATTGGCATGCTCCGCCAACAAAATGGAACCGTTGAACTTGCGGCTGCAAAACGCGAAGTTCTCGCATCACGCGACGCGGTGTATGGCATGAGCGCTGAATTGGGTGAGCTTCGTGCTCGATTGAAGTCTGATGTGAAGAACGCTCGTGAGGCAATGATGCAGGCGTCGACGTGGCGCGTAGGCACGATGGTCCTTCGTCCATTGAGGCTTATAAAACGACTTTTGCGCAGAAATTAAATGCCACGTTTTAGTATCGTCACGCCTGTCTATAACCCGCCAGCCTGGGCATTAAGGGCATGTATCAAATCGGTTCGCAAACAAAACTTTGCAGATTGGGAATGGTGCATTGTTAACGACTGTTCGACACAACCACATGTCAAGCGAATATTGGATCGTCTTGCAGCGCGCGATTCACGAGTTCGCGTCATGCACCGCGCGACAAATGGCGGAATTGTCGCTGCTTCGCAAGACGGTCTCGATATGTCAACGGGAGAATTCGTTGCTCTTCTTGACCATGATGACGTAATTGCGAAACGTGCACTGAAACGAGTGGATGAAGAGTTGAAAAGCGATGACACTATTGACTACGTCTATACAGATGAAGACAAAATTGATTCAAAGGGTCGCCACTACGACGTTTTTCGTAAACCAGGTTTCGACCCAGTTCGATTGCGCGGACAGAACTATTGCTGTCACTTTTCGGTGTTTCGCAGTTCGTTGCTTGACGACATTGGTGGTTTTCGCCAAGGGTTTGATGGTTCACAGGACTACGACTTAATTTTGCGAGCAACCGAACGGGCTCGGAAAGTCGCCCACATTCCACGCATTTTGTATCACTGGCGGGTTGTCCCTGGTTCTGCAGCAGGCGATGTGCACGCTAAGCCGTACGCATATGACGCCGGAAAGAAAGCTGTAGAGGGTCACTTTGCCCGCCACAGTATTTCGGTGGACGTGGCAAAACTGAACCCTGGTAGCTACCAGCACCGATTTGTGACCACGGATACATCGAAGTTGCCACATGTGAGCATTGTCATTCCAACACGTGGTGACACTTCTCGTGTGTGGGGTGCTGCAACATGCATGGTTGAAAACACGGTGCACAACATTGTGCAGAATTCCACATACCCATCATTTGACGTTGTTATTGTCCGCGACGTGAATTCAGATGGAAGCATGGTTCACCCATTCACGTTGTCAGAAACGAGAAAAGTTCACTGCGTTGATTTTTTTGACACATTCAATATTGCTGCAAAATGGAATGCTGGCGTTTTGGCATCACGGGGCGAAATCGTGGTTGTGCTTGACGATGACACCCAAATCGCTACGCCAGACTGGCTTGAACAACTTGTTGGTCAGTTTCAATTTCCCAACATTGGTGCAACTGGACCTCTGTTGCAGTTAGAGGATGGTCGAATATGTAGTGCCGGTTTTAGCTTGATGCCAAAACCGCGACATATTTCAAAAGGTGAATCGTCATCCCACATTGGATGGATGGGAATTCATAGTGTGGCGCGAACGGTTACCGCAGTGAGTGGTGCGTGCATGGCTTTTCGCCGTAGTGCATTTGATGAAGTAGGTGGTTTTTCTGAGAACTATCACTATTCATTTGCCGACATTGATTTCTGTTTGAAACTCAAATCCAACAACCTCGACACCGTTTGGACTCCAGAAGCCAAGGTGTACCACTTTGATGCGCGAACCAGAGGTGACAAATCTGTGGATTCTGATCAATCTGTCTTTGAGAAGCGTTGGGGTCGGTTCTGGGGGGTAGATGCGTATACCCGAGGTAACGCCTAGAATAAAAGCGTGTTTGCGATCGCCCGTCGGCGCGGAATTCGACCTATCACTATTGGCCGCCAACTCGTTGCGACCATGGACGACATTGCGCTGAGCAACAACGGCCAGGTGCCCTCGACATACAAAATTCTGGTGAGCCCAAGCAATTTGGAATTGCTCAACCCAACACTAAAACCGCTCGCACATGAGCTTCGCCAGGCTGTCGCTCATCACGCAACGTACGAGGGCTACTCGCTTGCTGGTGAAGCGGTCATTACTTTCGACCACGATGAAAATCTTGGCCCACTGGAATGCGTGGTGCAACCATCACATGTTTCGTCAGTGAGTAGTACGCCTCCCGAATCGATTACTCCAACTGAACCAGTTGTTTCAGAGCCAGAAACGCACGAAATTCATGCGTTGGTATTAGACAATGGAACTCGCTTCGAGTTAACGGACAAGAAGTACTCCATTGGCCGTCAAACCACGTGCGACATTGTGATTGCTGATCACAACGTCAGTCGAGTTCATGCTGAGCTCACCACAGTTGGTGGAACATGGCGGATCGATGATCGGGGCAGTACGAATGGAACACGTGTAAATGGAGTCATCATTGCCGAACCCACTCCCCTTGCCACGGGCGATGTCATTGCCTTCGGGGCAGTGAACATTCATTTCGAGTGACAATTTTCCTCATTTCAGGCTCTATCGCATGATGTTGTTGAAGCATGGTGTCGCAACTGACACGGGCAATGTTCGCCCGCAAAACGAAGACTCGTACATCGTCTCCGAACACCTTTTCGCTGTTGCCGATGGCATGGGTGGTCATAATGCAGGAGAGGTGGCCTCTTCGCTTGCAACCACACTTCTCAACGAGCGTGCTGTGGGACAGGTGCTTACACCTGAGTGGTTTGTCGACACCATTACAGCCATTAACCACACGATTCATGAATCTGCTGCAGAAAGCTCTGAACGACGCGGCATGGGAACCACCATCTGTGCAATGTCGCTCGTCCAGTCCTTGGGTGACAATACCGAACTGCCACAAGTAGCCCTCGCCAATGTTGGTGACTCGCGAATTTATTTATGGCGCAAAGGGACGTTCCGGCAACTGAGCGTGGACCACTCGTACGTACAAGAGCTAGTTACCGAAGGACTAATTACCGAAGAGGAAGCTCGTGTTCACCCGCGACGCAACATCGTGACACGTGCTCTTGGAATTGATGATCGCGTGGCCGTTGATTCATGGTTGCTTCCTGTGTTTTCTGGTGATCGATACATCTTGTGTAGTGACGGACTCGTTGACGAAGTTCCATCTGCCGACATTGCCTCACTTGCTGCTCAGCAGCGTGAACCACAAGCAGTTGCTGAAGCGCTTGTAGAACTCGCAAAACGTAATGGTGGACGCGACAACATCACAGTGGTTGTCGTCGATGCCGTAGGTGATGTGCCGCATTCCTACATAGGAGAATCTGCCTTAGAGACACCGTTGACCCGATCGAAAAAGAAGAAGATTTTCGGTGTTGGAGTTGCACTGGTGTTACTCGTTTCGTTGGCGATTACAGGCAGAAATGCGCGTTCTGGTTACTTCCTCACCTTTGAAAACTCCACACAAGGCTCTGCCGTGTGCATTGATCATGGTGCGAGTAGCCGAGTGTTGTGGTTTGCACCCACTCGCGAACAGTGCTCTGACCTTGTTCGTAGCGATCTCATTCCAGCGCTACAACACCAAATTGATAATCATTCAAGGTTTACTTCAATCATTGATGCACAGCGTTATATTGCTGCGTTGAAAAAAGTATCGGCGCTCAATGACTAACGAAAATATTCCGTTGGTCAACGACCGATACCGTGTTGAACGCAGCATCGGTCGAGGTGGTATGGCCGAGGTGTTTCTTGCTCACGACATCCTTCTTGACCGCCCCGTTGCGCTCAAGGTGTTATTTCCCGAGTTTGCGATTGACCCAAATTTTGTTGAGCGATTCCGCCGCGAAGCCCAATCGGCCGCTGCGCTTACCCACCCAAACATTGTCGCTGTATATGACTGGGGGAAGGTAAACGCCACCTATTTCATCGCTATGGAATACGTAGAAGGCAAAACTCTTGCAACGCTGTTAAAAGAGCGTGGTCCACTTTCACCCACACATGCATGCGATGTCATTTCAGAAGTTGCTGCAGCACTCAGCTTCGCTCACGAAAACGGTGTAATTCACCGCGATATAAAGCCGGGAAATATCTTGATTGGCCTTGGTGGTCAAGTGAAAGTTGCTGACTTCGGAATTGCGCGCGCACTTGGAGCAAACATCGACGAAGCGCTCACTGAAATTGGTTCGGTCATGGGTACTGCAACATATTTGTCTCCAGAGCAAGCGCAAGGTGCGCAACCCGACCCGCGCAGCGATATTTATTCGCTTGGCGTCATGATGTATGAACTCGTTGCAGGTAGGCCGCCGTTTGTTGGTGAGTCTGCGGTTGCCATTGCGTATCAACACGTACATAATTTCCCGCAACCGTTACGTGAATTTGTTACCGATTTACCACGTGGATTTGAATCGGTCGTCGCCAAGTGCATGGCGAAAAATGAACACCGTCGATACGAGAACGCCATGCTCGTACGCGAAGATGTTCGCCGCATTCTTGATGGGGTTGAAACTCTTGCTCTCAGCGATGCTCGTGGGGCTTCAACGACAACAACATTGTCTGACACAGCAGAAATTCCTGTTGTGGTGTTGCCGCCATATGAAGACAGCCTCGACATTGTTGATCCGAAGAAGCCTGCAACCATGGTGTTTGGTGGCGCAATTTTGGCAATCGCATTGCTCGCCATTGTTGTGTTTGCGGTTCGTTTTATTGGAGGTGGAAGCGAGGCGACTCTTCCGTCGGTAGTGAACATGTCCATTGATGCAGCACAGGAACAACTTGCCGCCCTTGGCCTCACTGTGGTGCCAAATGAACTTCCTAAAGACGGTGTCGCACCAGGCGTGGTGTACGACCAAAGCCCAGCCGCGGGGGCGTCCTTTCATACAGGAGACTCCATCACGCTTACCTATGCGCCACGTGCGGGAACTGTAATGGTTCCACCAATTCAAGGGTTGTTGTACGACGCTGCAGTCAGCCAAGCCGCTGCGGTTGGTTTGAAAATTGAGATTGCTGAAGAACGCGTCGACCCCACCACCCCAGTTGGGCAAATTATTTCTCAAGACCCCGCCGCAACTGTGATGCTTCCAGCAGGAACCGCAATTCGCGTAGTCATTTCCAAAGGCGGACCAGAAGTTGCCATTCCCAATGTTGAAGGCCAGGCATCAGATGCCGCGCAACAAGTACTCGTTGGTGCTCCCTTTTTGTTGAATGTGACGCTCGCTGAGGAAACAAGTTCCACGATTGCAAAAGGACGCGTGATTCGCACCGAGCCTGCAATTGGCACAACGGTTGCATCGGGGAGCAACGTGACACTTGTTATTTCTGGTGGTGGCAATCAGTCCACTGTCCCTGATGTCACCGCTAAAACTGAAGCAGACGCGAAGTCAACACTGAACGCCGCTGGACTGGTGTGGGAAGTTCGCTATCAAAACGTGCCATCCGGCGATGAAAACGATGGCTTGGTTATTTCGCAAAGTTTGCAACCCAATACCCAAGTCAACCCTGGTTCAAAGGTGATGCTGATCGTGGGTCGCGCGTTATCGAATTAACGGGCGTATGCAGCAACACGCTGCACAAAGTTTCGCATCATGTCATGACCCGAAGTAGTGAGAATGCTTTCAGGGTGAAACTGCACTCCTTCAACATCGAGTTCACGGTGCCGCACTCCCATAATCATTCCTGATTCGGTTTGCGCAGTAACGGTCAACACTTCTGGAAGCGTTTCGCGTTCAATGATGAGCGAGTGGTACCTGGTTGCCGGCATTGGGTTTGGCAAACCAGCAAACACTCCTTCATTGAAGTGGTGGATTGGAGAAGTTTTTCCGTGTAGTAACTCTGGTGCGCGCACAACATTGCCGCCATACACCTGTCCAATTGCTTGATGGCCAAGACACACGCCAAACAAGGGAACTTTGCCAGCAAACTCACGAATGGCGTCGCACAAAATTCCTGCGTCTTCCGGGCGGCCAGGTCCAGGCGACAACAACACGCCGTCTGGTTGCAATGCAGCAGCTTCGTGCACCGACATTTCGTTATTGCGAATAACTACAGGTTCCGCGCCAAGTTCTCCCAAGTACTGCACAAGGTTGTACACGAAGCTGTCGAAGTTGTCGATTACCAGAATGCGCGCCACGCAGTAAGCCTGCCAGAACAATGGCCCGAGTGAAACCTCGTTTTTGATCTACACTGAAAGTCTCATGGCGCCAAACAAACGACGTACCGGCGGACGCACCACTCCAAAGGGAACGCAACCACACCACCTGCACGAGACACATCGTCTTGATCACTCGGATCCAAAGTCGATGCACGGCAACACCGTTGCTGAGGCCTCATCGCGTTATACCCCGCCAATCGCTCGCCAAGTGCGTGTCAGCCCGCCGTGGGTTCCCGTGCTGATGTTTGTGCTGCTTGGTCTTGGCGCACTCATCATCTTGTTTTATTACCTTGGCTTGGTGCCAGGCGGTCGTAGCAACTGGTATTTGTTCGGCGGTCTTGGGTGTGTGCTCGGTGGCTTGTTTACAGCCACCAAATATCACTAGCCCTCATTCAACAGGGGCAACAAAGTCCATATCTTCAAGACAGTGCCGCGGTGGCGGCGGGTCTTGGTCAGGTGCCATCACCATGCGTAATTCCACACCGCATACTCCGCAGCGATAACGCACATTAATTCTGCGCATTTCACCTGCTGGGGGTGGTGCGGGCAATGGTGAAGTCATGCTGCGCAACATGCCGATTCCCGTGCGCCAAATAACCATCAGCATCACCACACCGACAAGGAACCAGATGACGGTTCCAAACATGAACGTAATCCTGTTTAGAGGCGTTCGATGATGGTGGCGTTGGCCATGCCGCCGCCTTCACACATGGTTTGCAAACCGTAGCGACCACCGGTGCGCTCAAGTTCGTTCAACAATGTGGTCATGAGGCGTGCGCCCGATGCGCCTAGTGGGTGACCGAGTGCAATTGCTCCGCCGTTCACGTTCACTTTGCTCATGTCTGGGTGCAATTCTTTTTCCCACGCCAAGACAACCGACGCAAATGCTTCGTTAATTTCAACGAGGTCGATGTCGTCCATGGTGAGTCCTGCGCGCTCCAGCACTTTCTTTGTTGCTGGAATTGGTGCGGTCAACATATAGCGCGGGTCTTCGGCGGCCATTGCAAATTGCACGAATCGTGCGCGTGGCTTCAAGCCAAGTTGCTTTGCTTTTTCTTCGCTCATGATGAGCAATGCTGCGGAACCGTCAGTGATTTGTGATGAGTTACCTGCGGTAACGCGGCCACCCTCTTCAACTGGACGAAATGATGGCTTCAATTTTCCAAGTGATTCCATGGTGGTTTCACGAAGACCTTCGTCTTGGCTCATCATGTTGCCTTCGGTATCAAGCACTGGAATGATTTCTTTTTGGAAACGACCTTCGCGTGTTGCGCGTGCGGCGTACTCCTGTGAACGAACACCAAATGCATCGAGTTCATCGCGGCTGATGTTCCACTTTTCAGCAATCATTTCTGCCGAGATGCCTTGTCCAACAAGTCCACCTACTGATTCATAACGTGCCTGCACGCGAGGACCGAAAGGGAAGCCAAAGTTGCGATCGGCAACGGATGCTCCCATTGGAACGCGTGACATCACTTCAACGCCGTTGGCAACAACAATGTCGTAAGCGCCGGCAATAACGCCTTGTGCTGCAAAGTGTGCTGCTTGCTGACTTGAACCACACTGGCGATCGATGGTGGTACCTGGAACCGTGTCTGGCCAACCTGCTGCGAGCACCGCATTACGTGCAACGTTGAGGCTCTGCTCGCCAACCTGCATTACGCAACCCATGACGACGTCATCGATCAGCGCTGGATCGAGGTCGTTGCGCTGAACGAGATACTGCATGATTTCGGATGCGAGGTCTACTGGGTGCCAATTCTTCAACTTGCCATTGCGGCGTCCAAGTGGGCTGCGAATTGCATCAACAATTACTGCGGTAGTCATGACGTGATATCTCCTCACGGGTGTGCGCTGAATGCGACGGAGTTTTCCGTTGCTGCGTCTTTAGTTTGCCCCACGGGCAAGCCAATTTCCTCATTGGCACTGCGGCATTCATGAATTCACTGGTGGAGACGATGGGACTCGAACCCACGACCCCCTGCTTGCAAAGCAGGTGCTCTAGCCAACTGAGCTACGTCCCCGTACGGCGGTCATTAGGGTAGCGGTTGAAGTGGCCAACACTCCAAACGGGCTCGTCTAAATCACGGGCTTCGCCAAATGGTCGCAGGTAGCCTTCGTTACATGGTCGGCGAACTCATTTACGCATTTCGGGTGATGCGCCTGCCACTTCTTGACACAGGCGGAGCCCCCATCGGCAAGATCGATGACATTGTGGTGGTCTCTGGCCGCGCCACCGAGGCCCCTCGCGTTCTGGGTTTTGTTGCCACCAGCCAGCGCCGCAGCATTTTTGTGAGTGCCAGCCGAATTGCCTCACTCGACAACTCTGGCGCTCGCCTGAAGTCGTGGGACGTAGACCTGAACCCGTTTCGGGCGCGTGATGGTGAGCGTTTGCTTGGCCGTGAAATTTTGGATCAAAAAATTGGTGACGAAACCGTCAGCGACGTGGCACTTGCGTTTCAATCTGGACGCAGCCCGGGTTGGCACATCACCAAGGTTCGACTTGCGAAACGCAGTTTGTTAAACCCACGTCCGAGTTATCGCCTTGTTGATTGGGAACACATTGCGCACATGTTTGCTCCACAAACTGCGCTCGCTGCTGAAGCAGCGCGTTTGCGCGACATGCACCCAAGTGATGTTGCTGCCGTTATTCGCGCGCTTCCACTTGAGCAGCGTCGACTTGTTGCTGCAGCAATGGACGACGAGCGCTTGGCCGACGTTCTTGAAGAATTGCCAGAAGACGAACAGTTGCGCCTGATTGAAGGCCTCGACATGGAGCGTTTGACCAACGTTTTCGAGGAAATGGAATTTGATGACTTAGCCGACTTGCTTGCACAAATGCCTGGCGAACAGCGCAGTCGTGTGCTTGAAGCCATGGATGACGACGACGCCGAAACCATGCGTCAGTTGTTGTCGTATGCGGAAGGCACTGCTGGTTCGTTGATGACACCAGACGTCATCGTGATGTCGCCCGACGCAACGGTTGCCGATGCGCTTGCACAAATTCGGGAGCCAGAAATTTTGGTGTCCATTGCAGCGCAGGTGTTTGTTGCGCATGCGCCGCACTACCCACCGACCGGAACATATTTGGGTGTCGTGCATTTTCAGCGGCTCCTTCGCGAATCGCCACAGTTGACCCTTGGTCAATGTGTGGAGATGGAAGCAACCATTAGCCCAACCATGACCGAGCGCGAAGTTGCTGAACGTCTTGCTTCATACAACTTGCTTGCTGTTGCTGTATGCGACGCAAACAATCGTCTGCTTGGCGCGATCACGGTTGACGACGTGCTTGACCGCACACTGCCTGCTAACTGGCGTCGTCGCCCTATTGCTGGAGCAACATCATGAAGCGCAGCGACCTCGCTCGTCCGCGCAAGCGCCGCCCAGTTCTTGGCATTCACTACGACCCAGATGCATTCGGTCAGTTCAGTGAAACCATTGCCCGCAACTTGGGTTCTGCTCGCTTCCTTATGGTGCAGACCTTCTTGGTCATCATCTGGGTGTTGCTCAACGTTGCGTTCGTGGCGTTGCGTTGGGACCCATACCCATTCATTCTGTTGAACCTGATGTTTTCAGTGCAGGCCGCATACGCAGCGCCACTCATTTTGCTTGCTCAAAACCGCCAAGAGATTCGCGATCGCCGACAGGCAGAGACCGACCGTGCAATGGCTGCTGCAACCCAGGCAAACGCAGAGTTTCTTGCTCGTGAACTTGCCAGTGTTCGTTTTGCTTTGTCGAACGTGGTGACAGTTGAAGAACTACGCGATCAAATTGAGTCGCTTATGCGCGCACTCGACGAATCGCGTCAATCACCGCAGCAGTAAACACTTCTGGCTTTTGCCAGTTGACCAAGTGGTCGCCGTCAATTTCAATAACTGTTGCCTGCGTTGCCTGGGCAAGAGCGTGTTGCTTGTGTGGCGCAACAAGTGAATCGCGTGACGTCACAACGCTGACCGTTGGCACACCGAGTGTTCCCGCCCATGGCCGAGCGTCGTGTTTTGACAATGCACGGCCCGCTTGATTGATTGTCCACGAATCATTTCGTCGAATTTCTGAAACCAACCATGGTCGCAGAGTTGCTGCCGAGCTTGATCGCGGAATTTTGCGTTTGATATAGCCATCAATAATTCGCGGTGTGGAGAGCATGCGAAACAGTGGTGATACGACCTGTCCAATTTTCCACCGTGTGCGTTCGTTGCGCGTTGCGCTCCACTCCAATGCGGTTGCACATAACACCAATGAATGCACACGCGTTGGGTGACGCTTGCTCATGAGCATGGCAATTGGCCCACCCATGGAATAACCGACTGCAGTAACCGACGCAAGGCCCAGTTGATCCATGATCGCAACAGCGTCGTCCGCACAATCCTCAAGGGTGAATCGATCATTCGTGCGCAACCCGCGACCGTGCCCACGATGATCAATAGCAACTAGTGAATACTGCTGCGCGAGTTCTGCGTACACAGGAAAGAAGTTGATATCCGCATTTCCTGTCCAGCCATGCAGCAACACCACTACAGGTGCATTCGCGTTTTCGTGTTGTACGTGGCGCACAAAAAACTCACCACGGTGTGGCACTGAAACAATGCGGCTCTCTGGCATCCAGGGAAGTTCTGAAAATGCTTGGGAATACGTGTTTACTGGCACGATGCGCAACGCCCAATCAGGTCGAGTCGATGGTGATCAAGTGCAAACCCTTCGCGCTTGGCAAGTTTCGTAAGCGCGCTATCAAGGTCACGCTCAAGTGCGTCAGGGACCACTACATCGCGAACTGTTCCACATGTTGAACACACCAGGTGATGATGGTGCCCTGTGAGGTGTTCGGCTAATTCATACAAGCCACCGTCTTGTGACGACATCACACGAGTAACCACCCCTGCGTCTTGCAGCACCGTGAGGTTTCTATACAGCGAGCTCTGGGGTAGGTCATCTACTGCACTCAATAACTCACCAATACCCACTGGCTGAGAAAACTGTGCAATTGCGCCAACAATTTCTTTGCGCTTGATGGTGTAGCGCTGGCCGCTCTGTTTCATTAACTCGTTTGCGTGTTCGTGAACATCGCTATGCAAAGAATGATCGTGTGATGCCACAGCAAAAATCTATCGGTGTTATGCGCCAACAAATTGGTGCACACGAACACCAGATGCCAGCACCAATTCGAGGATTCCGGCATTTGGCAATTCGGGTTCGCCGAGCACCCGTGCTCCATACACGGTGACTGCGCGCGTTGCAATGGCGTGTGCGCTCGCTGCACTTACTATGCCTGCAAGCTGCGCAATTCGTTCGGCGATTCCGGCTATTTCAACAATTCGTGATCCTCCACGATTGCCCCGCACTTCGATGCGTACTGCCCCCATGCCACCTTCGGCGTGTGGTGGAGCAAGCATGGGTAGTCGTGCGGTAAATCGATCGCGCCGTGTTGCTGACACTCGCGCGGTAATGCGCTCGAGTTCTGGCATTGCTTTTTTCAACAACACTGGATCGGGAAGTTCTGCTCGGTAGCAGTCGTACGCCCCCACTGGTTCTGGAAACCAGCACAATTCGCGCCCACTGCCAGATGGTCGACGCAACCATTCGTCGTCGTGCCAGCCAATGGATTGACCCGACAGTGCATCATGGTGTTGACGAGCACAATCTGGGCCGCCAGTGCCGTGCATGGCAACGTGTGCTTCATCAATCGTGTCAAAGCGATCGGTCATGGAACGCAACAACAAACCAGTAACTCCTGGGCTTGAGGCAGCACCAACGATGATCACGGTCTTGTGTTCTTTGGCTTGAGCATCGAGAGCCAACAGATTCATGCAATCCGAAAAATTGTCGGACAATGACACAACCGAAACACCGCGTTGAATGAGCTGTGTCGACATGTGAGCATGCGGAGATCCAAATGCGAGTACGACAACGCCGCATTCAAACAACTCTTCTCGCGTAACCGCTGCTACACGAATCTCATCCGTGGTGTGCAGGGCAGACAATCGCTGTGCACGAGCCGCCACCTTGTCGCTGACCAAAATATTGGTATGGCCAAGTGCGCGTAAATGTTCGACCACTCGAACGCCCGTGACACCTGCACCAAGTACGCCAACTTTGGCGGTTAACACGACGGCTACTTCTTCGTTGAGAGAGTGTTCGCTGGATCGCTCTCCGAAGGAGTCATCGGACGCCATCCGCCACGCGTGGTGGAGTGTTCAGAACGTCCTTTGAGGCGCAGAATGGCTCCGGCAGCACCCGCGATGCCAAGCACCATCAGTACGCGTCGGATGAAATTCACTGCACTACCTCCGTGGGGCTAACAAGAATCGAACTTGTGACCTCATCCTTATCAGGGATGCGCTCTAACCAACTGAGCTATAGCCCCGAATTGCTTTCGGGGGAAATGAGCCTACTGGCGCTTTCCGTCACCCTCAACCGCTGATACGAGAACCTCTTCTTCCAGTACAGATACCCGAATTCCGCCTACAAGATCGGTAATTAAGTTGAACATTGTTGCAGCAAGCACCCACACAATGGTGAGTAACGCCACGATCAGTAGTCCAAGCAGAGCTTCGTTCAGCAACAGTGTCCATCCGTGGAACTGGAACGATTCCCAACCAAATGACATGAGGAAGCGCTCAATGTTGTCGATAGTTCCTGTTGCCGAGGCCACACTCCACAACAACACCGAAGCGATCAACACGGTGAAGTACACCACCAAGTGAAAAGCAAGCCCAACCTTGAATGCGGACCATGGATCAATTTCGCGAATAACTCTGGTAACTCGACGCACTCGCGGTGCACGCGCAGATGTTTTACTCACGGTTCCAGTGTAGGCACTGCATTTGACCAAGTATCGACTGCGTGCGCCAACCGTTGTGTGCCTTCAACTTCAACACACACTGCAAAATACGGGCGCGACGAAGCCGGCTCGTGAAAGTCACACAGTGTCGCATGATTGATTTGTGCAATTTCACGAACCACGGGCTCCCCGCCATACACCGCAGCCAATGCAGCGACTTGGCTGGTAATGCGTGCGCGTTCTGTGTTGATCACCCTGTGGCCAACTTTTGCAAGAGCGACGAACAGCATTGTCGTAATGGCAAGTGTGAGCACAACGGTCAACGTTGCACTACCTCGCTCAGTGTGAAGCGGCGTGCTTATGTTTCGTCGTGAGAAAGAACGAGTGCGGCAGAAGCCACCACTTGTCCGTCGTCCATACTCATGATGCGCACGCCGGTTGCCGCGCGACCCTGACTGGAGATTTCTTTGACTGGGGTACGAATTGTTGTTCCACCCGAAGCAACCACCACGATGTCATCGTCAATGCCTGCCATAAATGCAGCCACGACATGACCCTTCTTGCCGGTGAGTTTGATGCCAATCATGCCCATTCCGCCTCGACCCTTGCGAGCGAAGTTGCTGACTTGAGTGCGCTTGCCATAACCCGATTCGGTGATGATGAGAATTGCCGAGTCATCCTTGGCTACGTCACATGACACCACTTCATCATTTGCACGCATTTTCATTCCGCGTACACCTGCAGCCGATCGACCCATTGGGCGCACGCCTTTTTCGGAGAAGCGAATGGTTTGACCATCGCGCGTCACCATGAACACGTCATCGCTGCCTGAAGTTTCAATTACTCGCACGAGTTCGTCCTTTGGACGCAGCTTCAATGCAATGAGACCATCGCGGCGGCTTGAGTCGTACTCGTTAAACGGAGTCTTCTTGACTTGTCCTTCTTTGGTTGCGAAGAACAAGAAGCGTTCGCCTGGGAATTCGCGAGTGTCAATGATCGCCTGAATTGATTCGCCTTGGTTAAGCGGCAACAGGTTGACAATTGGAATGCCTTTCGCTGTGCGATCACGCTCTGGAATGTCGAGTGCGCGCAATCGATATACGCGTCCACGGTTCGAGAAGAACAAGAGATACGAATGCGATGTCGTGAAAATGACGTTGTTGACAATGTCGTCCGACTTCATTTTTGCTCCACTTACACCGCGACCACCACGGCCTTGTGTGCGGAATGAGTCGGCTGGAACAGCCTTGATGTACTGAGCCTGCGTCATCACGATGACGAGCTCTTTGTTGTCAACCAAGTCTTCGACGCTCATTTCGCCAACATCGGCAGCGATTTTGCACACGCGTGGAGTTGCAAATGCTTCGCGAACTGCGGTGAGTTCTTTGGAGATAACCGCACGCAACTTCGTGTCGGAATTCAGAATTGATTCGAGTTCCTTAATGCGGGCCAGAACATCTTTTTGTTCGGTTTCAAGATCGATACGCGACAACCTGGTGAGTTGACGCAACTGCATATCGAGAATGTCGATTGCTTGACGCTCAGAGAAGTTGTACTTCTTGCCCATCAGTGCAGCTTTTGCAGATGCAGCGTCTTCGCTGGCGCGAATCAACTTAATGATTTCGTCAATGACGTTGAGTGCCTTCAGTCGACCTTCAAGAATGTGATTACGGTCGGTTGCCTTTTGTAGGCGGAACTTGGAGCGTCGCGTGGTGACTTCAATTTGATGCTCAACATAGCCAACGAGTGCGTCGCGCAAATTCAGTGTGCGTGGAACACCGTGCACAAGTGCAACCATGTTCACAGGGAAACTGGTCTGCAATTGTGTGAGCTTGAATAAGTTGTTCATGACCACGTTGGAATTCGCATCACGCTTCAACGTAATGATGAGGTTCGTTTGACCACCTGATGAGTTGTCGTTCACGTCGGCGATGCCGTCGAGGTCGCCACCATCCACAAGTTCTTGAATACGCGAAGCAATTGCTGAACAACTTGCTTGGTATGGAAGTTCAGTAACAACGATGAGCATTTGCCCACGCTTGCCTTCTTCAATGCTGACCTTCGCGCGCATTTTGATGCTTCCGCGTCCGGTTTGATAGGCGTCCTTGATTCCGTCACGACCAAGAATGAGACCGCCAGTTGGGAAGTCTGGGCCTTTCACAAACTTCATGAGGTCGCCGGTTGTTGCTTCTGGGTTGTCAATGAGGTGCAACGTTGCATCCACGACTTCGCCCAAGTTGTGCGGCGGAATGCTGGTGGCCATACCCACTGCGATGCCTTGGCTGCCGTTCACCAAAAGGTTGGGGAAACGGGCTGGCAACACAATCGGTTCTTCTGCGGTGCCGTCGTATGTGGCAATAAGGTCGACGGTGTCTTCATCGATGTCGGCAAGCAACTGCATTGCCAATGGGTGCAAACGTGATTCGGTATAACGACTGGCAGCTGGACCGAAGTCTGGTGAGCCGTAGTTTCCGTGGAAATCGATGAGTGGGTGACGCAGTGAAAACGGTTGAGCCATGCGAACGAGTGCATCGTAAATAGCGCCGTCACCGTGTGGGTGATAACGCGCCATGGTGTCGCCAGTAACGCGCGCACATTTCACGAAAGGACGATCGGGGCGGAAACCTTGTTGGTCCATGTCCCAAATGATTCGGCGGTGAACTGGCTTTAGGCCGTCACGCACGTCGGGCAATGCGCGCGACATGATGACCGACATTGCATAATCAAGGAACGAGCGTTCCATTTCGTCTTGCAACTGCACCGGTTGAACTGAGTCTGGGTTCACGAACAAATCGTCTTGTTGTGCAGGCGGTTTGCGTGGCGGGGTACCCGAAGCGGTTTCTGCTTCTGGTGCAGACTTGCTGCTCGCAGACTTATCGCTGCGCGGAGCAAGCTTTTTGGCTGCTGCTTTTTTTGCTGGTTTCTTACTGGCCATTACACACGTCCTTTACGCCTAAGTGCTCGCTAGAAGTCGAGGTTGCGCACGTCGCGCGCATTGGTTTGAATAAATTTTTTACGACTTTCGACGTCGTCACCCATGAGCACGCTCATGATGTCTTCGGCTAGTGCAGCTTCGTCAACAGTGACCTGCAACAGTGTGCGCGAATCGGCCGACATGGTGGTGCTGCGAAGTTCTTGCCAATCCATTTCTCCAAGACCCTTCAAGCGTTGAAATTCCTTCTTGTGGTTTGGATGTTCGGCGAGGAACTTCTCTTTTGCTGCATCGTCTTTGAGATAAATCTTTTCTTTACCAATTTCGGTAGAGAACAACGGTGGTTGCGCAATGTAAATGAAGCCACTTTCAACCATTGGCTTCATCTGTCGATAGAAGAACGTGAGCAACAACGTACGAATGTGGCTGCCGTCCACGTCGGCGTCGGCCAAAATGACCACCTTGTGATAGCGCGCTTTTGATGCATCAAATTCGTCATTACCAATGCCGCCACCAATTGCAGTGATGAGTGTTTGGATTTCGGTGTTCTTCAACATTTTGTCGAGTCGCGCGCGCTCTACGTTCAAGATCTTTCCGCGAATTGGCAAAATTGCCTGCGTACGTGGATCGCGAGCGTCTACTGCGGTACCGCCTGCAGAGTCACCTTCAACAATGAACAGTTCGGTTTCGCTTGCATCGGTGCTGGTGCAGTCTTTCAACTTGTCTGGCATACCGGCGCCTGCGAGAGCAGTTTTGCGACGCACTGCGTTACGTGCATTTTTTGCGGCGAGTCGAGCTTGTGCTGCTGCGATCGCTTTTTTAACAATGCGGTTTGCTTCGGTTGGGTTTTCTTGCATCCACTCTTCAAGCCGTGCGTTTGTTTCTTTTTGCACGAACGAACGGATAGAGACGTTGCCCAACTTTGCTTTGGTCTGACCTTCGAATTGTGGTTCGCGAAGTTTTACCGCAACAATTGCGGTGATGCCTTCGCGGATGTCTTCGCCCAAGAGGTTGTCTTCTTTTTCCTTCAACGCATTGGAAGCGCGTGCATACTTATTGACAACCGAGGTGAGTGCGGTCTTGAACCCTTCAACATGCATGCCGCCTTCGACGGTGGAAATGCCGTTGGCGTAGCCATAAATACCCTCGTAATAGCCCGTATTCCATTGCAATGCGATGTCTACGGTTTGCTCGTCGTCGCTGCCTTCGTAATGGGCAACCTTGGTAAACAGTGCTTCTCGTGAAGCATTGAGGTGCTTAACGAAGTCGACGATTCCGCCTTTGTATTGATACGTAATGGTTTGAATTTTTTCGGCGCGTTCATCTGTAAACACCACTTCCAAGTCTTTATTCAAAAACGCCATCGTTTGCAAACGCTCGGTTACGGTACGCGCGACAAACTCCACACCTTCGGAAGCAAAAATGGTTGGGTCTGGCCAAAACGTAACAGTGGTTCCGGTTGTTGACTTGTTTGGTGAAGCACCAATCTTTGACAACTTTGCTTTTGGATTTCCACCATCAATAAATTCCTGGCTAAAACGTTCACCGCCGCGATCGACAACTGCGACTAATCGCTTCGACAACGCGTTCACTACAGACACACCTACACCGTGTAGTCCACCAGAAACTTTGTACCCTTCGCCGCCAAACTTTCCGCCAGCGTGCAATACGGTGAGCACCACTTCAAGCGCGCTTTTGCCTTTGTGCTGACCGGATGTATATGGGTCGACAGGAATTCCGCGACCGTTGTCGCTGACTGCGCAACCTCCGTCGGCAAGCAAAGTAACCGTGATTTTGTTGCAGTATCCGGCCATGGCTTCGTCAACAGAGTTGTCCACAATTTCCCAAATGAGGTGATGCAAACCGTTGAGTCCTGTGGACCCGATGTACATACCTGGTCGCTTACGAACTGGGTCGAGGCCTTCGAGAACTTGAATGTCTTTTGCGCCGTATGACGCGGAGCCGGCAGTTGCCGATTTTTGAGCTTTGGTGGTTGCCATCACTTACCTTCTGGGAGAGCGCCGAAAAAGCGGCGAGACACACGGTTGAGCAACATAAATAACACGGCTTAGTCTACCAATTACTTACTGCGCGAATTGCGTTTTACGCGCACATCAATACCAACAATGTTGCTTGATGTTGCTGTTGACAAAGTTGTGAGAAGTTGAGGTTCGAGAAAACGCATTTGTGTGGCCCATGCTGCTTCGGTCACTTCGACGAGCAACCGAGAGTTTTCGAGTTTGATGGGAGCAACATGTTGCGCGACATGTTCGCCCACAAGTGTGACCCAATCGGTGAACACGCTGTTGACCACCGATGCTGGTTCGGATCCAAGTCGCGACAACAATGCATTCAGTTCGGTGGAGAGTCGGCCGAGACTGCCCATGCTGGCGTCAATTTGCCGATCCTCCTCGAGGGACTGCTCGGACGGGTTGCTGAAATTGCTCATGCTGGAAAGTTGTCCTCATTTGTGCTGTCTTGAACGACCGCGCCCTGTTGAATACGCACAATACGGTCGGGGTGAGCGGCCTCGGGAAGGTATCCTGCCGTGGTGATGAGTACCTGGCCCTCCGGAAAGTGACGCAATAAGGCTGCCGCCCGGCTGGGGTCCAATTCAGACAGCACATCGTCCAAAATAAGCACTGGCGCAGAGCCAAACTCTTCGGTCACCATGCGATGGACCGCCAACCGCATGGCTAGGGCCAAGGTGCGTTGCTCCCCTTGGGAGGCGTGTGTTCGCGCGGGGAGTCCGTTAATGAGTAGATCGATGTCGTCGCGGTGCGGGCCAACCGTACTTGTACCCCGGCGAATGTCGTCGAGGCGGCTGGTTGCCAGTTCGTTGGCCAACCCAATTCGCCGCCACTCTGGTTCGTACACCAAACCGATTGGGGTGGTTTTTTCGGCGAGCTCTTCGTACGCCTTGGACACGCGTGGCGAAATCTGGGCAATGAGCCGCGCTCGCTCATCTCCAAGCTCGGTTCCCAGTTCTGACAATTTGGCATCCCAAACATCCAATGTGCTTGCAATATCGGCAGTCGGCTTGCCACCTGTTTGCTTTAGCAATGAGTTGCGTTGGCGCAGCACTTTTTCAATTTCACTACACAACACGTCGAGTTTTGGTTGCAAGGCAATTAATGCGTCGTCAATAAAGTCGCGCCGCACGCTTGGTGCGGCCTTTACCAACTCCAAGTCCTCAGGTGAAAACACCGTGGTGCGCACAACTCCAAGCAAGTCGCGAGAACGAGTAAGACGTTGCTTGTTTACCAGTGAACGATTTCGGCCAGTGCGCACCAATTCGGTTTCGATAAGGATTTCTCTGCCGTCTGCATGCATCACTGTTGCGCGCAACACGGCACTTTCACTACCTGTGCGAATGAGAGCTTCGTTTGGTACTCCGCGAAAACTTTTTAACGTTGCAAGATAGCCAAGCGCTTCAACCAAGTTGGTTTTGCCTTGACCATTGTTTCCGATAACAGCAGTAACGCCAGACGTTAACTCGATTGTTGTCGCCGCATAGTTGCGAAAGTTGGTGAGTTCAAGATGTTGAATGATCACGCTGTCGCTCGGAACGTTGTGCTTACACAGTGAGACGTTGTGGCATTACCAAGTAAAGATAATCCTCTGCCCCGACACCACGAAGCACTGCTGGTCGTTGTGGGTCGGTGGTTTGAATGGTGATTTCATCTCCGGTTACTGCTTCAATACCTGCAGCGAGATACTCAGGATTGAATCCAACAATCATTTCGGTGCCCTCAAGTGAGCAATCAATTTCTTCTTCAGAGTTTCCGATGTCTTGAGTAATTACTGAAAGCTTTAACGATGTTGCTGTCATCTCCAGTCGAACCGGTGTTGTTTCGCGTGCGAAAATTCGACAACGACGCACAGCCTCAAGCAATGCTTCGCGAGCAACAGTGAGCGTATTTGGGTAAGACGGCTGAATAAGTTGGCGGTAGTTAGGAAATTCAACTTGCAACAAACTGGTTGACAACGTTGCATTTCCTACGGCAAACGTTGCTCGGTCTTCAGCAAGACACAGTGTTACTTCGTCACCTTGATTCAACAAGCGTTGAAGTTCGCCAAGCGCGCGGCTTGGAATAACTACTTTTTGTCCGTGCCCAAGAACGTTTGTTCCTGGTAAATCGCGAACAGCCAAACGGTACGAGTCGGTTGCTACAAGTCGTAGACCTTCAGGTTCTGCCGACATTAAAACACCGGTGAGTGGCAACCGTTGCATGTCGGAGCTTGCAGCGCGTACAACTTGTCGAAGTGCTTCGCTGAGCAATGGTGCTGACAGTGTTACTGGTGGTGCACTTGCGAGCGCAATATGTGGAAAATCGCTGGCTGCAAATGTTGCAACAGTGGTTTGTGCGCGCCCGGACGAAATGTGTACTTCTTCGCCAGATGATTCAAACGTCACTTTGCCTTCTGCTCCAGCACGAACGATGTCGCTCAAGAGTTTTGCGCTCGCAACAACAACACCGTCTGCTTGTCCACCTACTGGAAGCACAAACTGCACCGAAAGATCGTTGTCGGTGCATGACAACGTCAGTTGATCGCCTATGACTTCGAGTTTTACACCCGACAATGCAGGCATTGCGTTGTTGCGGGTCGACGCAACACGAGCCGCTGCACCTAGAGCTTCTGCCAACACTTCGCGTTCAACTCGGAATTTCATCACCATGCTCCTTGGCCAACGTTGTTCATTGTTATTTGTGGATGTTTGTATAAAGACTTAATAACGGTAATAAGGGGTGTGGATTGTGGATGAACACCCTGAAGACCAAATGACATATAAGAACCAACCTCACAGCCTTGTGTGACTGCGCGCACATCTTGCAGATGTGTAGTTCGAGCATCCGTGCATAACCCTTGGTTATCCACTGGTTGTTGTGTTGTTGCCCACATGGTTGTCCCCAACATGATTTATGACGTCTTAAATTTTTGTACGAGTTCGGTGACCTGGTCGTAAACCTGTTTGCGCTCGCTCATCATGCGCTGAGTTTTGTCAACTGCGTGAATCACAGTTGTGTGATCCCGGCCGCCGAACAAACGAGCGATTGCCGGATAACTGAGGTCGGTAAGTTCTCGGAATACATACATGGCGGTTTGTCGTGCCTGCACCAGTGGGCGTTGGCGGCTCTTGCCTCGGAGAGCATCGACCTCAAAACCAAGGTGCTCAGCGATTTCCACCAGCAACTGCTCGTCGGTGCGTGGCTTTACAGCGGTGCGGGTGAGCAGGTCAGTAAGCAACTGTTGGGCCAGCGGCACGTCAACCTGGGTCTTGTTCAAGCTGGCGTAGGCGGCTACTCGAATAAGGGCGCCTTCGAGTTCACGAATGTTGGTAGTGACGTTGCTAGCAATGAATTCCAACACCTCGTGTGACACCGAGGTGCGCTCACGTTCTGCCTTGTTGCGCAGAATGGCCAAACGGGTTTCCATGTCTGGCGGCTGAATATCGGTGATGAGACCCCAACGGAAACGTCCGCGCAAGCGGTCTTCCAAAGTAGGAATAGCGTCTGGCATGCGGTCAGAGGAAATAACAATCTGCTTATTTGCTCCGTGGAGGGAGTTGAACGTATGGAAGAACTCTTCCTGCAATCCTTCTTTGCCCTCCATGAACTGAATGTCGTCAATCAACAACACGTCAACCTCGCGGTAGCGACGCTTGAAGGCAGCAATGGTGTTGCTGCGAATGCCGTCGACGTACTCGTTCAGGAATGTTTCGGTAGATACGTAACGAACTTCGTAATGGGCGTAGTTCTGGTGAACGTAATACCCAATGGCGTGCAGCAGGTGGGTTTTACCCAGTCCAGCCGAACCGTAAATGAACAACGGGTTGTATGAACGGCCAGGGGTTTCAGCCACGCGTTGTGCAGCGGCCAAAGCGAACTGGTTGGAGGTGCCCTTCACGAAGGTTTCAAAGGTGTAGCGAGGGTTAAGCCCCACCGCCATGCCTTTGCCTGTGCGGCTTTTCAGCGTGGTGGAGTCAAAAGACTGGTGGAGCGAGGTGTTGAGTTCGGCAGGCAGTTGATCTGGTGTGTTGTTGGTGGACAACTGCTCGTGAACGTCTGCCGCTGTATTGGTCTGCACGTCAATAAGCAGTTGGCGTTCGCTCGCACCAACTTCATCCAAGGCGTCGCGCACCAGTGACATGTAGCGGGTAAGGATGCGTTCGCGAACGTAGGTGTTTGGAACTTGCAGGCGAAGACTCATTTTGTCGTCGGCAATAGCAACGGCGTCGTTGAATGTAGAGAACCACACTGCTTCTGAAACTTGGGCTCGTAAAACCTGAGCGGTCGCGCGCCACACATCATCATGGTTTTCGGTGCCGCGAGAGTCGACTTGTAGCTCGTTTTCCATAGTTCCTCTGTACTGATATGTGCGCTTCACCTACGGTGAAACCCAATGATGTAAAGCGTTTCCGGTTACCGGAACCCGTGTCATATGCCGTCCACAGCACTGTCCACAGGGTGTGGACACCCCCGCCGACACGAGGCGGGGGAAGCGAAGGTAGCAGGTTTTCCACAGGCATAAAAAACCGAGTTTTGCCTGTAGAGTTCTTGCCGTTGTAGTCCCATCGTTCAGCCCAATAGGTTGTTCGTCCAGAGTTGTCGAGACCCTCTCGGCACCGAAACGAGGAGGCGTGCGTGAAACGCACTTTCCAGCCAAATAACCGTCGCCGTGCCAAGAAGCATGGTTTTCGCCATCGTATGAAGACCCGTGCGGGCCGCGCCATTTTGAAGTCCCGTCGCGCCAAGGGCCGACACAAGCTTTCGGCTTGATCGGCCGGATACGCCAACGGGAGGTTTTCTCCCGATTATCCAAAGAGGGAACATATGTTCGCTCAAATGGATTGTGGTGCCTGATGTTGACTGACTCTTCCCTACCAGGAGCCCATGTGGGCTACGCCATTGGGCGAAACGTGGGTGGAGCTGTGCTGCGGAATCGAATTCGACGCCAACTTCGGTCGTTGCTTGAAGCCAAATCCGACCAATTGCCGGCAGGCTGGTATTTGGTCGGCGCTCAACCGAGGGTTGGCGCGATGTCATGGGCAGACCTCGGTGCAACAGTTGACCAACTCGTGGCAAAGGTGGTTGGTCCGTGACAACGGCTTCCCCTTTCCTTCTCACCACCAAGAGTGACCTTGTCGCCACTAAACCACAGCAGGCCATGTTGCGTGCCATTCGCTGGTATCAGTCGCTTCGCCCTGGCCACCCGTCACCGTGCCGGTTTTTCCCATCCTGTTCCGAATATGGATACGAGGCCATCGAAACGTTCGGTTCGGCGCGAGGTGGACTACTGACAGTTCGCCGCCTCCTGCGCTGCCGACCATTTGGCCCATCTGGCTTTGACCCTGTTCCTCTCCCCCACGAATCAACCTCGGTATCGCCTACCGTCTGTTGCACCCACGACACGAAAGATTGCTAACCCAACATGTTTGAACTCGCTGCTCGCCTGATTGCCAGTTTTTACGCACTGACACACAACTATGCGCTTGCCATTGGTTTGGTAGCTGTGGTGGTGATGTTGCTGATCACGCCACTCACACTGAAAAGCACCAAGGGCATGTTGGAGATGCAACGCCTGCAACCTGAGATGCGTCGACTGCAAGCTGAGTTCAAAGGTGATCGTCAAAAACTTAACGAAGCAATGATGACGTTGTACAAAGAACACAAAGTCAACCCAATGGCTTCGTGTTTGCCAATTGCCGCCCAGATGCCGGTATTCATCATCATGTTCCGCGCGCTTCGCGGATTGATTTTTAAAACATCCACAGGCGAGTTTGCACCAAAATATTTGAACGAAGCATCTCAGTTGTATCGGTCGCTTGTTGGTAAAACCAAAATGTTGTCATTTGGTATTGACTTGGCAATGAGGCCAGTCGAAGCAGTGAAAAAAGATTTTGCTACGGGTCTTATTTATGTGTTCTTAGTTGCAGCGCTAGCCGCTCTGTATTTTGCGCAACAAAAAATGGTTGCTTCACGCACGGTAAGCCCAACCATGTCTGCTTCCCAAGCCAAATTAATGCAATACCTGCCTGTGTTATTTGCGGTATTTCAATTGTTCTTGCCTACTGGCTTGATCGTGTATTACATGGTCCAGGCAATCATTCGCATTGGTCAGCAGTACTACATTACGAAGCGTTTTTACGGCAACGACTCATCGCTCGGTCGACAAGCACAAGAAGCAAGCTCGCGTGCGCGAGAAATGTCGAAGAATGACAAAGAGTCAACAAAGTCGAAAAAAGAAGTAGTTGATCCAAGTGCTCCATTCGTGAGCAAGCGAGTAACTCCTCCTAAGGGTGGATTCTCGTCGGCGAAGCAATCAAATCCTCCGGGCAAAAACCGAAGCAACGCGATCCCGCGTAAACCAAAAAAATCGTAAGACATCACACGTAAGGACATTGTTATGGAATGGGTAGAAACCACAGCAGAGACCATTGAGTTGGCGAAGAACTTGGCACTTGATCAGTTGGGTGTTGCAGAAGACGACGCCGAATTTGAAGTTGTTGAAGAACCAAAACAAGGTCTCTTCGGACGCACTCGTGGAGAAGCACGCGTTCGCGCGCGTGTTCGTCCGAACAGTGTGCGTAATAAAAATGACCGTCGTGACAAGTCGGCAAAGCGCGGACCACGCAAAGACGGAGACGCCAAGGGTCCACGTCGCGAGAAGTCGACAACACCGCGGCCAAAGCGTGAAACAACACCACGCGCTCCACGTCCTGATATGCCACCGGTCGATCCAGCCACTGTAAGTGCTGCGGCAACCACATTTCTTGAAGGCATGTTGGCAGCAGCTGGTCTGACCGGTTCGGTAACCGTGCAGCAAGCCGGAGAAGACATCGATATCAATGTCAGTGGTACCGACGTCTCGGTATTTGTTGGCACAAAAGGCGCGACCTTGATGGCCGTTCAAGACCTGACCCGTGTTGTGAGTCAACGTCGTTTAGGAGACCATGACACGCACCTTCGTGTAGATATTGCCAGCTACCGAGAAAAGCGTCGTGAAGCCCTCAGTCGCTTTGCCCAAAAGGTGGCAAACGATGTATTGGCAAGTGGTCAACCGCGTGTTCTCGAACCAATGAACTCAGCAGATCGCAAAATTGTGCACGACACACTCGTGGATGTTGCCGGTATTGCCACCCGCTCGCAAGGCCAAGACCCACATCGCCGTGTTGTGGTTGCCCTTGCAGACGATCAGCCAGAAGAGGCGTAACTAGACTGCCCCCGTGGCAGTTCCTCATCCAGCCGAACACGATGGGTTAATCCGCATCTTTCGTGAGGCACAGCGGATTGGCGCCCTTGGTGCACAACCCGTGAAAGACATGATCACCCACGCGTGTGCATTTGCTGACGCCCTCCCACCCTCGGTTCGGTCATGTGTGGACCTGGGTAGTGGAGCCGGAGTGCCAGGACTCGTGATTGCCATCGCCCGACCAGAAATTCAACTCACCTTGGTGGACCGTCGGTCAAAACGAACCGATGCCCTCCTCCGTTCGGTTCGGTCACTGGGAATTGAGAAGCAGGTGTCGGTGGTGTGTGCCGATGTGGAAACCTTTGCACGGACTACGAATATCGCACGCTCCTTTGATGCGGCATGCGCTCGAGGGTTTGGCCCACCAGAATTCACACTTCGTTGGTCTGCTGAATTAGTGAAAACCGGGGGAGTCATCGTGGTCTCTGAACCACCCGAGGGTTCCCCTGATCGTTGGCAAGGAATGGACTTCCCTGCCCTTGGCGTGTCGGAACCCATGCGGGTGGGACCAGTCGTAATGTTCCACGTGGAACATTCATAAGCGCCCGTTTAGCCCAGACAAAAATGTTCCACGTGGAACATTCCAGGTCGCTATCCCCCCAATCACCACACAGGGGCGGTATTCTTGGCTCATCATGAACACGCCAGGAACCTCCCCTACTGGTCCGTATCCAACGCCGCGGATCATTGCTATGGCGAACCAAAAGGGCGGAGTCGGCAAGACCACCACGACCATTAACCTCGGCGCATGCCTTGCTGAGCAGGGTTACCGAGTGTTGTTGATTGACCTTGACCCACAAGGAAACGCCTCCACGGGGTTAGGTCTGAACACCCGCGACATGGAAACCAGCATCTACGACGTATTGCTGCATGAGACCCCGCTCGAGGACTGTTTGGCGCCTACTGCCGTCAAAAACCTGTTCGTTGCTCCATCGAATTTGGATTTAGCGGGCGCCGAGATTGAGCTTGTTCCGGCAATGGGCCGAGAAACACGACTCAAAAAGGCAATTGAAGCCATTATCGACCAGTTTGATTACGTACTCATTGACTGCCCGCCTTCATTGGGTCTCCTTACGGTGAACGGACTTACCGCAGCGAGAGAGGTGATTGTGCCGATTCAGTGCCAGTACTACGCACTGGAAGGGCTTGGCCAGTTACTCCGCAACGTCGATTTGGTCAGCAAAAACCTCAACCCAGGCCTAGGTGTAAGCCGAATCATCTGCACCATGTTTGACACCCGCACCAAACTTTCAGGCGACGTGGTCAACGAAGTGCGTGAACACTTTGGTGACAAAGTGTGTAAAACAGTCATACCGCATAACGTTCGCCTCGCAGAGGCACCGTCGCACGGCAAGCCAATCACCACGTTTGACCCAAATTCAACAGGTGCTAAGGCGTATCGAGCAGTGGCACTGGAGGTGAGTGGTGGCGCGCAAGTCGGGACTCGGTAGAGGATTAGATGCCCTGATCCCAACGGGGTCAACGGTGATGTCAACTCGCGATGGTGGAGGAACAGGTACAGGACTGCAGGAAATCTCGGTTTCCTCTATCGACCCAAACCCAAATCAGCCGCGAAGTCACTTCGATGAAGACTCACTCGCAGAACTCTCCGCCTCGATTAAGGCCATTGGCTTGTTGCAGCCGGTGCTTGTTCGTCCATCATCTACTCCAGATCGATTTGAATTAATTGCGGGTGAGCGCCGGTGGCGTGCCTCCAAACGTGCGGGTCTTTCCACTATTCCTGCCATTGTGCGCGTTACCGATGATGTTTCATCGGTAGAGCAAGCACTCGTCGAAAACCTGCATCGTCAAGATCTCACACCACTTGAAGAAGCCGCCGCGTACCAGCAGTTACTTGAAGACTTCTCGATGACGCATGAACAAGTGGCCTCCAAAGTGGGCAAGAGTCGTTCGGCGATCACCAACTCACTCCGGTTACTGACGTTGCCCCCAACCATTCAGCAGTATTTGGCTGAAGGACGACTCTCGGCCGGTCATGCCAAAGCATTACTCAGCACACCCGATCGAGCATTGCAAGAATCACTTGCTCGAGTGGCAGTTGAACAAGGTTTAACCGTTCGCGGGCTTGAAGAAGCAGTGCGCAACGCGGTCAATCCTGGCGCAAGTGCCACAACGATTACCCCAAAACCTGGTGCAGTTGGTACAAAACCAAAGCCCGGTGCAGCCGGACGCACCTCTGTTGTTAAAGAACCCGGCCTGCATGAGCTTGAAGACTTGTTGTCTGAGCACTTGGCCACACCCGTCACTGTCACGTTGTCTGGCAAGCATGGAAAAATGGTGGTGGAGTTCGCTGACCTTGAAGACCTTGAGCGAATTTATCGACTGATGACCGAAGGCCCCGACCTCGACGAGTAAGACTCCGTGAGCCTTGGGTAGAGGTTCACCGTGAAGAGGAACTTGAGATTGTGCACAGAGTGTGTATAACCCTGTGGATAACTAGGCGAGAGGTTGATCAGACCACTGAGATATGGCTTTGGCAAGTGCAGAGACGATGTCGAAGGCGTCTTTGTCATCGCCCACAGACTCGATGGTGAAGAGCACTGCAGGCATCCGTGTCTCACGAAGAACCGGAAGTTGCATGCCCCCAAGACCAATCGTCATGGAGTTGTTCAACGCGCGAACATGTTCCACACACAGTTCAGCAGCGACGCGACCACCTGCTGACGTAAATGAATCAGTCTCGTAGAAGGCAAAATGCAACGAGTTTGTCGAAGCGAGCGATACGCCGAAATATAAATCTGCGTTGAACGAATTTGCCGTTCGCGCATGAGAATGCGGGTCTGCGTTTTCTATCGTCATGACATCGTCACCGCGATTACGCAGTTCACGAACTAACAAACGAGTGAGTCGCGTGCTGTCACCAAAGCAGCCAATCACAATTCGCGGGCGTTCTGCATTGACTGACGCAGCGAGGAGAGTTTCGTATTCACGCACAGTCACAATTCCAGGGCCTTCGCCGCTTTGACTACTTGTTCTCTCGAGTGCACGAATGGAATTCACTCCACAAATTCCATCTGCAGTGATGCCGTAGTTTTGTTGAAACTCCGTGAGTGCTTGCAGTGTGTGAGGTCCAAAAATTCCGTCTGCACGACCGCAGTCAAAACCCAACTTGGCGAGCACGGTTTGCATTGCTCGAACATCATCACCACGCATGTGTGGCGAGGTTAAATACAACAGGCGCGAACCCAACACCCACGACGACTCGACCAGAGTGGTCCAGGTGAAATGATCACATGCACCAGTTATTGGCAGACCACGAAGTTTTTGAAATTCCGCCACGACCTCTACAGTACGAACGCAATACACACCATCGACATATGCGTCATGTGCAAGTAAATTCGCAGCAACAAGTCGACGCTGAAGATCGACAACGGCTGTGCCGTGACTATCTTGCGTTAGTGGGAAGTCGGAAGAAATTCTGCGAGCTCCTGTAGCAACTTGCCCTTGCCTTGAGCACCAACGAGGCGCTTTGCAGCTTCACCCTTGTTGAACACGATCAACGTTGGAATGCTCATGACATTGAAGCGCATGGCAATGTCGCCATAGTCGTCAACATTGAGTTTTGCGATAGTGATATTGCCAGCTTGCTCAGTAGCAATTTCTGCAAGAACCGGAGCAATTGCTTTACACGGACCACACCATTCGGCCCAAAAGTCAACCAAAATTGGTGTATCTGAACTACCAATGGTCTCATCAAAATTTGCTGATGTGAGGGTGGTGATTGATTGTGCCATGGCGGGTCCTTAGTGGTTTGGGTAATGAAATAGTACCGAGTACCGCAAGCGTATGCGTGAAATTATTCGAAGTGTGACCTATGAGTGTTGGTGTTCTAACCAACGCTCGCAGTCAATTGCTGCCATGCAACCCGAACCGGCAGCAGTTATTGCCTGGCGGTAGGTGTGGTCTTGCACGTCGCCACAAGCAAAGACACCTTCGACATTGGTATACGTCGATCCCGGTCGAGTGATCAGGTAGCCAGAGTCCTCCATGTTGAGGACACCTGTAAACAAATCGGTGTTCGGGCGGTGGCCAATTGCAATAAATATTCCGGTGACTCCAAGTTCTCGCGTTGCACCGGTCTGGGTGTCGGTGAGTTCTACGCCAGCCACTTTGTCCTCGCCATGAATTTTTGACACGGTGGAATTCCAGATGATCGATATCTTTTCGTTTGCGCGTGCACGGTCTTGCATGATTTTTGAAGCACGGAGTGAATCGCGGCGAACAATCAAATGCACCTTTGAGGCAAACTTTGTAAGAAACTGCGCTTCTTCAAGTGCAGAGTCGCCGCCACCAACAACTGCAATTTCCTGACCACGGAAGAAAAATCCATCGCAAGTTGCACACGTTGATAAACCATGACCAATGAGTCGAGGTTCTTCAGGAAGACCCAACATCAACGATTGCGCACCCGTGCTGACGATGACGCTGTCGGCGCTGTATTCGGTGTCGCGAATCCACGCACGAAATGGACGACTACTGAAGTCGACGCGCGTCACTTTTTCGGTAATGAACTGTGCACCAAATCGAGCAGCCTGTTCGCGGCAGCGAGTCATGAGCTCTGGACCCATAATCCCCTCAGGAAAACCAGGAAAGTTTTCTACTTCAGTAGTGAGCATGAGTTGCCCACCAGGCTGATCCGACGTTGAACTCGGCTCACCTTCGATGACCAAAGGCAGCAAACCAGCACGCGCGGTATAGATAGCTGCGGTCAAGCCGGCAGGGCCGGAACCAATAATGAGAACCTGGTGATGAATAGCCATGAGAGAAACAGTGCCTTTGTCGTGAGAGGTGACAAAAACTTAGTCGCGCGGGTGGCGTTTGCGCATGCCGAATGTGCCAAGCGCCAAGAAAATAGCGCCAAGGACGAAATAGGCAACCCACACCGCGGTGTCATGGCTTAACCACACGTCGCCAAGAGATACCAAGGCACGCATCAGACCGATCAGCAAAATAACCACGCAAAACATCACGCCAACCGCTGCCATCGTTCCAAAAATGAGACCACGAATAATGGCAATGAGGGGTCGTGTGGTGTGGTCGCGTACAAAACCAAGCCAACGGTCAATAAAATCGACGACAGCAGTTGACCAGTTTGGGTCGGAAAATGGATTAGAAACCATTGAGTTCAGGCTAACCCTCGGTGAAGGCGACACCAGCGAGGATGCCTTGGTATGGGTTTGTCGCGCTGCAGTTTGCGCTCTTGCCCACTTCACGTATTTTGATCAAAATAAATTGTGCTGGTGAGGAGATTGTAAAACTTGCTCGTTCACGTTTGGTGTTGTATCCACCATCAACACTGGCACCCCATTGATTGATGTCTGTTGGTGCCGAGTCAGCTGAAGCAAAAACATCAATCGCCCAGGGCGCATTTTGCATGCCAACGCGGAGAGTGCCTGTGGCTGCATGATTGAGCCGCACAACCAACCCAACGAATTCCTTGCTTCCAAAATATTGATTGTCGTAGCACGACGTTGACCACATCGTCGATGCATTCCCGTCAAGCAGGCTGGGAAGTAGAGCATCGTTTTCTACTCCATCGTTGCCAAGTGGATCAAAAGTGGAAATTGACGTAATTGCTACTGGTTCTGTGATCAGTGCGGGCCCTGGAGAAGCAGGTAGTGCATTCGTGGCGCCGCCAGAAACTCGCCACAGTGCCACGCCAGCAACAAGGCTGAGCGCAATCAGACCAACAAACATTCTGCGCATCGCAAACGGTGGCGCCTTGTGAATTGAAGGTTGTTTGCTGTGTGGCGTTGTAGTAGTTGGGCGCACAGGTTCGTGCGGAGTGAGCGCCCTGACTTCTTCTATTGCAATGCCTGTAGGCGGGGTGAGTTCGGTGGTCTTGTCGTGTGCGCCAGTAAGCGCTAATTGCAATGCAACTTTTGTTTCATATCCAGATGCGTATCGATGCTCGGGATTGCGTGAGAGCAACTTGTGAATGATTTTGACAAGTTGTGGTGACAGCGAAGGGCGAAGTCGGGCGAGGTCGGTTGGTTCGCGTTGTAGGCGCGCAAGCGCGGTGTCGGCATCTGACTCTCCAAGAAATGGCACGCGACCAGCGAGGCATTCGTACAACACAAGACCCAATGAATACAGGTCAGATCGACCATCAAGTGGTTTTCCACGAACCTGCTCAGGAGCTAAGTATTTCGCTGTTCCCATCATGATGTTGTCATGAGTGAGATCAGCCTCAGTTGATGTCATTGCTTTTGCGATACCAAAGTCGGTGAGTAACACTCGGCCTTCTGGTGTGAGCAAAATATTTCCTGGCTTCACGTCACGGTGAATGAAATTCTTTTCGTGGGCTTCATCTAGTGCCGCCGCGATTGACATTCCAATATGGATAGTGAGCTTTGGCCCCAAGCGCTTTTGTTTATCAAGCAATTCGCGCAAACTTTTTCCTTTGACGTATTGCATGATGACGGCTTGTTGGCCGTTGTGTTCAATGCAGTCGTAAACAGCAACAATGTTTTGGTGCGTGATACCAGCGCACGCAATTGCCTCGCGACGGAAACGTTCAGCGAGTGTCGCGTCATTTACAAGATGCGGGCGAAGTAATTTGACCGCAACCTTGCGATCAAGGAATGTGTCTTTGGCAAGCCAAACGACAGCCATTCCACCGTGAGCAATTTTGCTCTCAAGGAGGTAGCGGCCTCCAATGAGACCGGGGAGCACACTTTTTTCATCCATCGCTGTGAAGCGACGCTAGTGCTGAAACCCCTTACGAATCGGGGATATCTCCGCTTGAAACTTTGCTTTCGTGTTTATGATTTTGTGTGGAAGGCAACACCAATTGTTCCGGCACCCGTGTGTGTGCCAATAATCGGCCCGATGTCACCAACAATGATGTCTCCGGAATAGATCGTGCGCAGACTTTCTACAAAGGCTTCATAGTCAGTGCAATTTGCCTGCAGTACTGCGAGGTTTTCAATGGGACCTGCTTCACGCACCTTTTCAAGCAAAAAAGCCAGGGCTTTGCTGCGTGTGCGTTGTTTGCCGCCTTCTTCAATTTTGCCATCGACAACTTCAACGATTGGCTTGATTGACAGGGCAGTGGCAAGCATTGCCTTAGCTCCACCAATTCGACCGCCCTTTTTCAGGTTCTCCAAGGTGTCGAGTGCGCCCCACACCTTGGAGCGGTGGGCGAGGCTGTCGGCTGTAGCAGCGATCTCATCGAGACTTGCACCCGTTGCTGCGAGTTTGGCGCATGCGATGACCGTGATTCCCTGACCCATACTTCCGGAACGACTATCGATCACGCGAACAGAAATATGTCCAGCTACTGCTTTGGCTGCAAGTTCAGCGCTTTGCATGGTGGCGGAAAGAATTCCAGACAGGGAGATCATCACAATCCCCGTTGCGCCTTCAGCGGCAATTTTTCGAAACTCGGCTTCGAATTGTCCGGGGGAAGGTGCTGCAGTTTCGGGAAGCATCGGCGAGGAGTCACAACGCTTCCAAAATTGTTCGGTAGTCAGGTCTTGTCGGTCAATGAATTCGTGCTCGCCAAAACGAACCGAAAGTGGGACGATCGCAATGTTGTATTGATCAACCAGGTATTGGGGGAGGTCGCAGGCGCTATCGGTGACAATTCGAATGGTCATGTAATCAGCGTACTGCAGGATGGTTTTCGACCGCTTTCGCGCGGTGCTGTTTGCGCCAATGTGCGACCCACCACGACATCAATAGCAAGATTGCAACACCAGTCGCCAATTGGCCAAGGCCAGCAAGTGCGCTCACTCGCGCAGAAAGGCGAATGCGTTTCCCCACTTGCGCTGAACCATCTGGCGTGTAGAGCACCACTTCAAGCGGGAACGTTCCGTTGGCACGCGCAATGACTGGAACAATGACATCAATTGCAGAGTTTGCGGCGACGGTCACGACCTGCGGCTTTTCGGGGAATGTGAGTTTTGCACTCGACAACGTGATGAGAACCGACAAGGGCATACTTGCGCTATTGCGTAGCTGTAGTCGAAGGTTGCTTGATTTTCCACTCAAGGTAAATGTCAGCGACTGAGGGACACTGACAGAGGCGCGGAATGCGCGAAGTTGGGCTCTGAAACCTTTGAGATATGAGTCAAACCGATCGCTATTGAGCGAGTCGCTTTGAACGAGCAGCAACGCATCTTCCCACCACATTCGTTGTGGCACATCGATGGACAACATTGATTTCGTAGAGGCGATTTCATCGACAACAGATTGCAGTTGTGGTCGGCGAGCACGGAGGTCAAATGGTGCACCGCTTGGCATCGTGAGTGGGGTTGATGCATCAGTTGCGCGCTGGAGTGAACCGAGAGGACGAAGTGTTATTTGCGGCGCATTCGACAATGCGACGAGCAACGTATTCAAAACTACGGGGTTCGGAAGCGAGCCATCAAGCGTGGAAATAATGAGGTGATGATCAAGTGGCTGGCGTTGACCGATTGCCAGTTCGCCCTGCTGAGCAACAATTTCTGCCGCTACAGCCATGCTTGTTTGTACGGGGTTTGTGATGCTGCCCGAAAGCGAGGCCGCATACTGTGGATCAGCTACCGCAATCGACACTTTTGTCCGTGAGTCCCCCGCGTAATTTGCGCGATATTGCTTTGTATACGAATCAAGTGCGCCAAGTGACTGAGCTGCTTGTGGCGAAAAAACAATATTGGTAAAGCCTGAGCGCGCAAGCAGCGATATTCCATCGGTATTAATTGGGCGGGTAGAGAACCATATTCGAGGATTAATGCTGGCGTCTCCATTGCGTGTATTTAAAATTTCTACGCCACGAGAAAGTTGGTTGTCAAACTCTGCACCCAGTTTTGCTTTCTCGGCGCTTGACGGATCAAAAGGAACAAATGTCGAAGCGAGCACTTGATGTTTAGCGAGCACATTCTGCATTTGTCCGAGCAATGCTGCGTCTAGTGGGTTCGATGAATTAGCAAGGCTATTCAGAGTTTCAGGCGTTATTCGTAGCGACATCACACCGCTGTCGCCACCCAACGATGAAACCACATTGTTCAATGTGGTGCGCGTCGTACTAGCAAGCGATATTTCTCCGGCAGGTGTTTGACTCAGTGCAGGGTTTACTTCTGCAACCAACGAAACCGAAAGTGTATTTTTGCTGGTTTGAACGGTGATGAAATTGACAAACGTAAGGAATCGCGCTGATTCGTGATCACTAATTCGAATCGAGAGCGAGATGGGGTAGACACCACTCTTTCGTAAGCGAAGCGAGGAACTATCTGCATTACTTCCAAGTAATGCGATGACGTCACCCGCAGCGTTTCGACCAAGGTTTGAAAAAGGTATGTCGTGAGTTTCAACCACGCTTGGGATCAGCCTTCCGCTTGCTGCGTCGCGAACAGCATCGCGTGATGCCACAGCATTGTGAACCTCTACGCGCATGACTGCAGTGGGGGCGTTTTGTAGTTCAGCCAGCGTGGCTTTGTTGGGTATGGACACCACAAAACGGAATTGTTTGCCAATAGTGACATTGAAGTTTTGGCCAATCAAGTGAGCTTCAATTATTGAAGGAAGTACGTGTGGTCCAGCAGACTCTGCGAGCGTTGGAACCGAGAACAACATTGTCGAGAGCACGAAGAGCAGGCTTGCCCACCACGAAATACGGCGGCCAGTAGTGCAAGACATCACCATGTGACGGTAGTCGGCAACCTCGTTGGTCATGGATCAACCTCTAACCTACGAAGTGTGATTCCTCCGCGATTTGAGCCTGTTCTGGCTGAACTTCGGCCGCTCGGCACGATGTTTCGCGAAGCCTCATTTCGACTGTATGTAGTTGGCGGCACTGTTCGCGACTTACTGCTCGACCGAGCAACCGAGCAACTGGACTTTGATCTCACCACAGACGCGACTCCGCCCGACATTAAGAAGTTGCTATCTGGGTGGGCCGATGCAGTGTGGACTGCTGGCGAACGCTTCGGAACCATTTCGTGTCAAAAAAATGGACGAACGTATGAGATCACCACGCATCGCGCAGAGGCATATTCTCCAGATTCTCGTAAGCCAGATGTGGAGTTTTCTACGGACATCTCCATGGACTTGTCGCGTCGTGATTTCACGATTAATGCAATGGCACTCGAACTCACTACGGATAATCCTGTTCTCGTCGATCCATTTGGTGGAGCAGCCGATCTTGTAGCGAGGGTGTTGCGCACACCGTTGTCACCTACAGAAAGTTTCAGCGACGATCCACTTCGAATGATGCGTGCAGCACGTTTTATTTCAACATTGAAACTGCAACCAGTTGATGAATTAGTAAGTGCGGTGAAAGAAATGCACGAGCGACTAAAAATCATTTCTGCTGAGCGCATTCGCAACGAACTTGATCGCTTGCTGGTTACAGAATTTCCTAGCTTGGGCCTGTGGTTTCTCGTTGACACTGGTCTAGCCGCACATTTTTTTCCTGAGTTGCCAGCAATGAAACTTGAGCAAGACCCGATTCATCGACACAAAGATGTGCTCACTCACACGTTTGCCGTTGTCGAAAATGTGCAGCCGAACGCCGCACCAGATTTTGATTTCCGCATCACACGACTTGCAGCCTTGTTTCACGACATTGGTAAACCTAAAACCCGTTCGTTTAAAGACGGCAAAGGTGTGACTTTCCATCATCACGAAGTAGTGGGTGCAAGAATGTCACGCGATCGACTGAAGGCACTGCGCTATTCATCCGAAGATGTCGCGGCGATTACCGAACTAGTTGCCCTGCACTTACGTTTCCACACATACCAAATGGGCTGGACCGACTCTGCGGTTCGTCGCTATGTGCGTGATGCGGGCAAGTACCTCACCGAACTCAATGTGTTGACGCGTTGTGACTGCACGACGCGCAACGAAAAGAAAGCACTCATGCTGGCCAAGCGCATGGATGAACTTGAAGCACGAATTGCCGAACTTGCCAAGGAAGAAGAGATCGCTGCACTGCGACCGGAAATGGATGGCGCCGCGGTGATGGAATACTTGGGAGTGAAACCTGGCCGACAAGTTGGTGCAGCCCTGGAGTTCTTAATGGAAATCAGACTTGAAGATGGCGTGCTCGGTGATGAGGAAATTCGGCGTCGACTCGATGAGTGGTGGAAGAGTCAATCGAAATGATTCGGACTATCGTTCGCTGACATGTTCATGCGTCGTCGCGTCGGTTGGTTGAGTGCGCTCAGCATCACTGGCGACGACGGAGAAACAATCGGCGGTGTCATTGATCATCGCCTCAGTCGTCGAGTAATAATCAACGAATTTCGCCGTGGCAGGTTACGACGCGATCAAGTGTGTGATGCACACCCAGACCTCATGCGCGCAGCACGAAACTTTGGTGACGAAACACAAGTGCGTTGTCCGATTTGCCAAGAGGACAATGTGGTGTTGGTGACGTATGTGTTTGGCCCACGACTTCCTCATCACGGCAGATGCATCACTCGCCCAGATGAATTAGAAGAGTTTCGACAACTTGCCCAACGCGAAGCACTGCATGCACAAAATTACGACTCGCTATATACGGCCTATGTCGTTGAAGCGTGCAGGGCTTGCAAGTGGCACCACCTGCTGCGCTCGCTGCCACTGATGGAGCCGTCAACTCTTCCCGAACACGAGCCCGTGCGCAGAAAACAGTCGCGACACTAGGTAGTACCAAGGTTTCACGGCACCCCGTGACACGGGTGTGGCACGATCCGTTTGTGCCGATACGATCCAGAGTCCTTATCCACCCTGCCCCCTCGGGGGCTCCAGCTTCGGCTGGATCCGAAGGGAGTTAACACGTTTATGCGTGCATATGAATTAATGGTCATTATGAGTGGTGCGTCCGAAGAGTCGGCTGCTCATGCCTGGATTAACACGATCTCGAAAGCAGTTTCTACTGCCGGCGGGTCTGTTCACGGCACACCTGATTGGTGGGGCAAGCGTCGTCTTGCTTATCCAATCAATAAGCAATCAGAGGGGTACTACGCGGTGTTCAACCTCCTAGCCCCAGGTGGCGCACTCGACGAAGTTGAGCGCACACTGAAGCTCGCGGACGATGTACTCCGCCACAAACTTCTCCGTTTGCCAGATCAGGAAGCAGCTAGCCGCGGCATGATCGCTGCTAAAGCCTGATCTCCATTTACTCATTCATTAACTAGGAGCCCTTTATGGCAGATAACACCATCACACTCGTGGGAAATCTCACCCGCGACCCAGAACTTCGTTTCACAACTTCAGGTCGTGGCGTCGCATCATTCGGCATAGCCGTTGGTCGTCGCTATCAGGTCAACGGCGAGTGGCAGGAACAAACGTCATATTTCAATGTCACCGCATGGGGCCAACTCGGAGAAAACGCGGCAGCGTCACTCACCAAGGGCGCTCGTGTTGTGGTTACCGGCCGACTTGAGCAACGCGAGTACACCACTCGTGAAGGCGACAAGCGCACGGCAATTGATGTCATCGCTGACGAACTCGGACCAAGCCTTCGTTGGGCTACTGCGCAAGTTGAGCGCACTCCACGAACCGATGGTCAGGGTGCAGCCAAGGGTGGCGCAAGCCCTGTTGGCGAATCGAATCCGTTTGACAGCGGCGAAGAACCATTCTGAAACACCCACAACTCGAACATCACTCATCGCATAAAGGAAACACACCATGACCAGTAAAAAGAATAAAGAGCGCGCAGCCAAAGCGGCGATGCGCAAATACAAGAAGCGCCCAAATGTGTTGCACGCCGAAAAGGTTGGCTTCATCGATTACAAGGACGTCAACTTGTTGCAACGCTTCATGTCGGATCGTTCAAAGTTGCGCGCCCGCCGCATGAACGGAAACACCGTGCAGCAGCAACGCGACGTTGCTCTTGCAGTGAAGAACGCTCGTGAGATGGCCTTGTTGCCGTACACCAAGCGCGTTGCTTCCGCACGAGCACCACGACGTGGCGAAGAAGACGGTTCATACAACGATCGTCCGCGCCGCTCACGTGACAAGGACTCATCGGAATCATTGGCAGACACCTACAAAGACGTTATTGAAGCAGCCGTAGTGGCACCGCTTGGTGACGAAATTGCAGTCGACGCCGCAACCACAGAGGAGGCATAAATCATGAAACTTTTGCTTCGTAAAGACGTCAACGGCCTCGGCCGCCGTGGTGACATTGTGACCGTGTCCTCAGGACACGCGCGCAACCTGTTGCTTCCTGGCGGACTGGCAATTCTTGCCACCGAAGGTGCCGTAATTCAGGCAAACTCCATGCGTCGCGCTCGCGACTTGCGTGAAGCAGCAGACCGTGATTCGGCATTTGCTGTTTCGGCAGAGCTCGCTAAGCACACCATCACGGTGAAGGCTAAGGCCGGCGCTGAAGGACGTTTGTTTGGATCAGTTACTGCAAACGACATTGTTACTGCAGTGAAAGGTCAGACTTCCGTAGTTCTCGACCGCAAACACATCAACATCGAAACGCCAATTCGTACAACAGGTGCTCATCAGGTGAGCGTTGCATTGTTCGATGGCATCACCGGTGTGGTGAATTTGTCGGTTGTTGCACAATAGGGAAGTGTCGCTAGCCCACAACAAGGCCCATCGGGCAAGGTAGTTGCATGTCCAACACAAGCGAGAATAGAACCGATTCACGGTCTGGCTCTCGCGGTGCACAACGTGTTCCGCCGCACAACCTGGACGCAGAAGCGTCCTTGCTTGGCGCAATGTTGCTCTCCCGCGAAGCAGTGGGCATTGCTGTTGAACGTGGAGTACATCCCGACGAGTTTTATAAGCCGGCGCACCGCCATATTTTCGACGCTATTCGTTCATTAAATACGTCAGGCGAACCAGTTGACCCGATCACGGTTGCCGACGAACTTCGTCGCCACCAATTGCTTGAAGGAATTGGTGGGCTCGAAGAACTCTTGGCATTGCAAAACGCAACGCCTGCAGTTTCTAGTGCTGAGCGCTACGCAAAGATCGTTCGTGACACTGCACGTTTACGACGACTCATTGGAGCTGCGGGCGACATTGCCGAAATTGGTTACGGCGAACCAGACGATGTTGAGCGGGCACTCGATGAAGCAGAAAGCCGCATCTTCGATATTTCTGAAAGCAATGTTGGTGATAGCTCCGAGCGACTTGATGTTTTAATTAAAAAAGCTTTTGATCAGCTCGAAGATCGAGCAAACAATAATGACGTGATGACCGGAGTTCCTACCGGTTATGTCGACCTCGACAAAGTTCTGCTCGGTTTACAACCTGGCACACTCAACATCGTGGGTGCACGACCTGCAATGGGTAAGAGTGCCTTTGCATTGGGTATTGCAGTGCATGCTGCCCAACACTTAAACCAGCCCGTGCTCTTCTTCTCATTGGAAATGGGTAAAGCCGAACTGTCGCAACGTATTTTGGCAAGCGAAGCGCGCGTAGACGGAACGGTGTTTCGTACTGGCCGACCAACACCAAAAGATTGGACGAAGATCGGTCACGCAGTTGGTCGACTCGACATTCCCCTCATCATCGATGACAGCGCAGGCACAACGGTTGGGCAAATTCGCGCCAAGGCACGACGTGTGTATAGCCGCGAAGGCGGACTCGCACTCATTGTTATCGACTACTTGCAACTGATGGGTGGCGACGGTCGTCCAGAAAACCGCCAGTTAGAAGTGAGCGAAATCAGTCGAAAACTGAAATTGCTCGCCCGCGAATTTAATGTTCCGGTACTTGCATTAAGTCAGTTGAGTCGAAGTTTGGAAAGCCGACAAGATAAGCGCCCAACGCTTTCCGACTTGCGCGAATCCGGAGCACTTGAGCAAGACGCCGACGTCGTGATGTTTTTGTATCGCGGTGAAATTTATGAGCAAGATCCAAACCTCAAGGGCTTTGCAGAAATCAGCGTTGCCAAGCACCGTGCCGGTCCACTTGGCCTTGCCAAACTTGCATGGTTGGCAACGTACACGCGCTTTGAAAACATGGCGATGGATAACTCCATCGAAGACGTGCTCGGCGACTAGTCGTGTTTCTTGGTAAAGACCTCCTTGCGTGGTTGGTATTGGCGTTCGGTGCCGCAATGTGTGTTGGCAATGTTCTTGCCATTGTGAAGCCGCCCCAAAAAATGGCCGAAGGGTCACTTCCCCAGGCGCCGCGTAGTCGTTCACTCGCAATGGCAGCAGTCGGCCTGGTAGCCGCACTTTGGGCATTGCTCAGCCTCGTCTCGTAAAGCCCATATTTCTCGGGGTTTTCCTACTGGGGTCTTCGTTCACTAGGGTGCTTCGTTGTGATCCTGTCTGACAAAAGCATTCGTGAAGCTCTCGGCGAGGGTCGCATCATCATTGACCCACTCGATGAGTCGTGCATTCAGCCATCATCAATTGATGTCAAGGTGTCGAACTTGTTCCGCGTGTTTCGCAATCACACCTCAGCGGTAATTGATGTCAAAAAAGATCTCACCGATTTAACAGAGCTTGTTGAAGTTCCCGAAGATGGTGTGTTTATGTTGCACCCAGGTGAGTTTGTATTGGGATCCACGCTTGAGCGCGTAGCAATTGCTGACGATCTTGTGGCGCGAGTTGAAGGCAAGAGCTCGCTGGGGCGACTCGGACTTCTTATCCACTCAACAGCCGGCTTTATTGATGCTGGTTTTGATGGTCACATCACACTTGAGTTATCAAATGTGGCGAACCTGCCCATCACGTTGTATCCAAATATGAAAATCGGTCAAGTGAGTTTTATGACCATGACGACGCCAGCCGACAATCCATACGGAAAAGGTGCGCGTGGATCCAAGTATCAAGGTCAGCGCGGGCCAACCCCGAGTCGTTATTTCGAAAACTTTTTAAAGTAA
>Ga0194055_10000128_pt1 | contig 54993 bp, 56 predicted proteins | sample SepL449m_MetaG_FD_155482 | JGI IMG/M metagenome (GOLD analysis project Ga0194055, IMG submission 155482) | Anoxic zone freshwater microbial communities from boreal shield lake in IISD Experimental Lakes Area, Ontario, Canada - Sep2016-L442-9m | ecosystem: Environmental > Aquatic > Freshwater >... | reverse complement strand
GGGCGATGGTGTGCTCCCGCTGCGGCGAATAGGGCGCCGAGCACAGGTACATGATGGTCGAATCATCTTGCAGCGCAAGAAACCCGTGTGCTAGTCCCTCGGAGATGTAGATCGAGCGCCGGTCGACATCGTCAAGCAGAACCGAGTCCCATTGACCGTAGGTGGGCGACCCGATCCGGACGTCGACTGCGACATCGAACACCGACCCCTTGAGGCAGGTCACGTACTTCGCCTGACTCGGCGGAACCTGCGCGAAGTGCAGACCGCGCAGCACCCCGGCCGCCGACACCGAGCAGTTGGCCTGACGCAGGTCGAAGCCGTGCCCGGTCATGTCGGCAAACCCGCTCTCGGTGAACCATTCGAAGAACGATCCGCGACTGTCGCCGCGCAACTGCGGGGTGATCTCCCACGCGCCCGGCACCGAAAGTTCGCGAAAACTCATCTCACATCACCTGACTCCCGGTACCGGGCCTCGGTCACGTCCTTCAGCGGTCCCCACCACCACTCGTTGTCCCGATACCACTCGATGGTGGCGGCCAGTCCCGCAGCGAAGTCGGTGTGCCGGGGCGCCCAGCCGAGTTCCTCCCGAAGCGGGGCCGAGTCGATCGCATAGCGCAGATCGTGGCCAGCGCGGTCGGCCACGTGGTCGAAGTCGTCGGGTTCGCGATCCATCAGCGCCAGGATCATCCGCAGCACAGTGGCGTTGTCGCGTTCACCATCGGCACCGATCAGATAGACCGACCCGGACACTCCGTCTTCGAGGATGCGCCACACCGCACTGTTGTGGTCATCGACGTGAATCCAGTCCCGCACGTTGGCGCCGGTGCCGTAGAGCTTGGGCCGCTGCCCGGTGAGCACGTTGGTGATCGCGCGCGGGATGAACTTTTCCACGTGCTGATAGGGCCCATAGTTGTTGGAGCAGTTCGAGATCGTGGCAGCGACGCCAAAGGACCGAACCCACGCGCGGACCAGCAGATCGGCCGAGGCCTTGCTGGCCGCATAGGGGCTTGACGGGTTGTAGGGCGTGGTCGCGGTGAACCTAAGTTCCCCGTCCAGTGGCAGGTCGCCGTAGACCTCATCGGTGGACACGTGGTGCAGCCGGACCCGGTGCCGACGAACCGCCTCCAGCATCGAGAATGTGCCCATGACGTTGCTGCGCAGAAACGGCGCCGGGTCTGCCAGCGAATTGTCCACATGCGTTTCGGCCGCGAAGTGCACGACGACGTCGCTCTCGGCGACCAGGCGGTCGAGAAGGGCTTCGTCGGTGATGTCGCCCTCGATAAGCCGGATCTTCTCGCCCAGGGAGTCCAGCGACTCCCGGCTGCCGGCGTAGGTCAGTGCGTCGAGCACCGTGACGGAGCATTCGGCGTGGTCGCGCGTGGTGCTGTGGACGAAATTCGCCCCGATGAAGCCCGCGCCGCCGGTGACCAAGAGCCGCATCGGCCCACCTTATCTATGCGTCTTATCGGCCCAGATCTCCGGAGCCATTTTGGCGAAGCGCATGCCCAGCGGGTATCGTAGGCCGCTGGCGCGGTTTTAGCGCCGACTCGTGCATGTCCAGTCCTGGATCCTTTTTTCCACCGGCTCACGTTGTGCAGTCGGCTCAGGCTGCCCGACTGCAAGATCGACAACGCAAGAATCTGTGAGGATATGGGCAAGAAAGACGGCGCCATCGAGGTCGAGGGCCGCGTGGTCGAGCCCCTGCCCAATGCGATGTTCCGCATTGAGCTGGAGAACGGTCATAAGGTGCTCGCCCACATCAGCGGCAAGATGCGGCAGCACTACATCCGCATCCTGCCCGAGGACCGGGTTGTGGTGGAACTCTCGCCCTATGACCTGACCCGGGGCCGGATCGTCTACCGGTATAAGTAGCCCGGTAGCAGCACGTCCAAGCTCGCCAACGACAACTATCAAGAACTATCCAGAAGGACCGCCGTGAAGGTGAACCCGAGCGTCAAGCCGATCTGCGACAAGTGCAGGGTGATCCGTCGGCATGGGCGGGTCATGGTGATCTGCTCTGATCCGCGGCACAAGCAGCGGCAGGGTTAGCCCCTGCGGCAGGTTGGCCGCACGTACAACTCAATGAAGACCTCCCAGAACCAGCACCCGGATACGCCGAGTGCGCACGCCCGGAACGGAGGCCGGGCCCCGGAAACCTCCGGGATGGACTGGGAACAGACCTCCGCAGAAAAAAGAGGAATGCCACCACATGGCCCGTCTAGTAGGCGTGGATCTACCGCGCGATAAGCGCATGGAGATCGCGCTGACCTACATCTTCGGTATCGGTCGTACCCGATCCCAGGAGATCCTCGCAGCCACCGGTATTGACCGGGATCTGCGGAGCAAGGATCTCACCGACGACCAACTCACTCAACTTCGCGAGTACATCGAAGGCAATATCAAGGTCGAGGGCGATCTGCGCCGCGAGGTGCAGGCCGATATCCGACGCAAGATCGAGATCGGTTGCTATCAGGGTCTGCGGCACCGCCGTGGCCTACCCGTCCGCGGACAGCGGACCAAGACCAATGCGCGCACCCGCAAGGGCCCCAAGCGCACCATCGCCGGTAAGAAGAAGGCCAAATAAATCATGCCACCAGCAAAAAAGGCCGGCCAAACCGCCGCCGCCAAGAAGGGTCAGAAGACCCGCCGCCGGGAAAAGAAGAACGTCCCGCACGGCGCCGCGCACATCAAGAGCACATTCAACAACACGATCGTGTCCATCACCGACCCGCAGGGCAATGTCATCGCCTGGGCGTCGTCGGGACACGTCGGCTTCAAGGGCTCGCGTAAGTCGACACCGTTCGCCGCCCAGTTGGCGGCCGAGAATGCCGCCCGCAAGGCCCAGGAGCACGGCGTCAAGAAGGTCGACGTATTCGTCAAGGGTCCGGGCTCCGGCCGCGAGACCGCGATCCGTTCGCTTCAGGCCGCCGGCCTCGAGGTTGGCGCGATTTCCGATGTCACTCCGCAGCCGCACAACGGTTGCCGTCCGCCCAAGCGGCGCCGGGTTTAGGGAGAAGAACAGTAATGGCTCGTTACACCGGTCCTATGACCCGCAAGTCGCGCCGGCTCGGCGTCGACCTCGTCGGCGGCGATCAGTCGTTCGAGAAGCGCCCCTATCCGCCCGGCCAGCACGGCCGCGCGCGGATCAAGGAGAGCGAATACCGCCAGCAGTTGCAGGAGAAGCAGAAGGCGCGCTTCACCTACGGCGTGATGGAGAAGCAGTTCCGCCGCTACTACGAAGAGGCGAACCGGTCCGTCGGCAAGACCGGTGAGAACCTGCTGCAGATCCTCGAGAGCCGGCTGGACAACGTCATCTACCGGGCCGGCATGGCGCGGACCCGTCGGATGGCGCGTCAGTTGGTCAGCCACGGCCACTTCACGGTCAACGGCGTCAAGGTCAACGTCCCGAGCTACCGGGTGTCGCAGTACGACATCGTCGACGTGCGGGACAAGTCGATCAACACCCTGCCGTTCCAGATTTCGCGGGAGACCGCAGGCGACCGCCCGATCCCGTCCTGGCTGCAGGTACTCGGCGAGCGTCAGCGAGTCCTGATCCATCAGTTGCCCACCCGGGAGCAGATCCAGGTCCCGCTCACCGAGCAGCTCATCGTCGAGTTTTATTCCAAGTAAATCTGCGGGACGGCCGTTCCGCAGGTACCTAACGGCATCAAATAGCGGGTGCCGAGAAGGAGATATGAGAAGAAGATGCTGATCTCTCAGCGACCCACACTGGGTGAAGATGTCATCGCCGAGAACCGCTCGCAGTTCATCATCGAGCCCCTCGAGCCGGGATTTGGCTACACCCTCGGTAACTCACTGCGCCGTACCCTGCTGTCCTCGATCCCCGGCGCAGCCGTGACGAGCATCCGCATCGACGGCGTCCTGCACGAGTTCACCACGGTTCCCGGTGTCAAGGAAGACGTCACCGACATCATCCTCAACCTCAAGGGCCTCGTCGTGTCCTCCGATGAGGATGAGCCGGTCACCATGTACCTGCGCAAGCAGGGGCCCGGTGCGGTCACGGCAGGCGATATCGTGCCGCCCGCCGGAGTCATCGTGCACAACCCGGACATGCACATCGCGACACTCAACGATAAGGGCAAGCTCGAGATCGAGCTCGTCGTCGAGCGCGGCCGTGGCTATGTTCCCGCCGTGATGAACAAGGCCTCCGGCGCCGAAATCGGCCGTATCCCGGTCGATTCCATTTATTCGCCGGTGCTCAAGGTGACCTATAAGGTCGAGGCCACCCGCGTCGAGCAGCGCACCGACTTCGACAAGCTGATTCTCGATGTGGAGACTAAGAACTCCATCAGCCCACGCGACGCCTTGGCGTCGGCGGGCAAGACCCTGGTTGAATTGTTCGGGCTCGCAAGGGAACTGAACCTGGAAGCCGAGGGTATCGAAATCGGCCCGTCGCCGGCCGAGGCCGACCATATCGCGGCGTTCGCGCTGCCGATCGATGACCTCGATCTGACGGTTCGCTCTTACAACTGCCTCAAGCGTGAAGGTGTACACACCGTGGGCGAACTCGTCGGGCGCACGGAGTCTGATCTGTTGGACATCCGCAACTTCGGCCAGAAGTCCATCGATGAGGTCAAGATCAAGCTGCATCAGCTTGGTCTGTCACTCAAGGACTCGCCGGCCAGCTTCGACCCGTCCCAGGTGGCCGGATATGACGTCGCCACCGGAACCTGGAGCGCCGACGTCGGCTACGACCTGGACGCCGATCAGGACTTCGCCGAAACCGAACAGCTTTAATCCCTGCCCGGTCCTACCTGATACGGGGATCGGCCCAACTAGGAGATTGCAATGCCCAAGCCCACGAAGGGGCCTCGCCTCGGCGGGTCGTCCTCGCACCAGAAGGCGCTGCTGGCCAACCTGGCCACATCGCTGTTCGAGCACGGCCGGATCAAGACCACCGAGCCCAAGGCCCGGGCGCTTCGGCCGTACGCCGAGAAGCTCATCACCCATGCCAAGAAGGGCACGCTGCACAACCGGCGTGAGGTGTTGAAGAAGATCCGCGACAAGGACGTGGTGCACGCCCTGTTCGCCGAGATCGGGCCATTCTTCGCCGACCGTGAGGGTGGCTACACCCGCATCATCAAGGTCGAGGCGCGCAAGGGCGACAACGCGCCGATGGCGGTGATCGAACTGGTTCGGGAGAAGACGGTCACCTCGGAGGCCGATCGGGCCCGCCGTGCGGCCAATAAGGCCGCGAAGAAGGCCGCCGAAGCCGCACAGGCCCCCGTCGCGACGGAGGCTGAGGACATCCTGGAGCCGGAGGCTGAGGACATCCTGGAGCCGGAGGCGGTGGACACCCTGGAGCCGGAGGCGGGCGAGACCCCGTTGGAGGAGATCGAAGCGGAGGACGCCGGGATCGCCGACGCCGAGACCGCCGAGGTCGCCGAGGAGCAGTCTGAGCCTGACCAGTCCTGACCCGGATCCTGCAGTCCGCCTGCGTCTCGACATCGCCTACGACGGAACGGATTTCAGCGGGTGGGCGGTACAGGACGGTCTCCGCACTGTTGCGGGAGTGCTTGACGCTGCCATGACGACGGTGTTCCGGTCACCGGTGCGCCTGTTCGCAGCCGGACGTACCGACGCCGGGGTGCACGCCGCCGGCCAGGTGGCGCACGTCGACATTCCCGGCAGCGCCCTCGTACATGCATACGCCCGAGGGCACCGCAGCGGCGAACCTGAGTTCGCCGCACTGGTTCGTCGGCTTTCCCGCTTCCTGCCTGCCGATGTCCGGGTGCGCCGGGTAGTTCGGGCGCCCGCGGGTTTCGACGCCAGGTTCTCGGCACTGCGGCGCCATTACGCCTACCGCCTGACGTTGGCCCCGTTCGGAGCCGAACCCCAGCACGCCCGTTTCGTCACGCCGTGGCCGCGCCCACTGGATATCGACGCGATGGCCGTGGCGTCCCGATCGTTGTTGGGACTGCACGATTTCGCCGCGTTCTGCCGGCATCGACCCGGTGCCACGACCATCCGGGAGTTACAGCGCCTGGACTGGGTTCGCGACGGTGACGAGGTTATCGCCCATGTGACGGCGGATGCGTTCTGCTGGTCGATGGTCCGGTCATTGGTCGGGGCACTGCTGGCCGTCGGCGAGGGCCGTCGTGAACCCAGTTGGTGCGCAACGCTTTTGACCGCCGGGCAGCGCTCCAGCGATTTTGCGGCCGCTCCTGCCTGCGGGCTCACGTTAGTCAGCGTCGATTACCCACCCGATGATCAGTTGGCTGCGCGCGTCGCGGTGACCCGCGACAAGCGCTCCGGCGACTAGAGTCGCGCCGCCGCGAACGCGGCGGCCTGATCGACCAGGCCGGAGTCGATATACGCCGGCTGTTGGTGGGCAGACCAGTTGCCGATGGCGTCTCCGATGGGGTTGTTGGGATCCAGGTTGCCGCTGCAGATCGGGTCAGCCTCGGTGCACAGGTCGATCGTCCTACCGCCGTAGATCGGACTGACCTCGGATACCGGGCCGAAAAAGGGAATGGTTCCGTTGCCGAACAACGCGACCGCGGCGATGTGGTTATTCACGCTCGGGGGCAGTGGGTTGGTGTAGCCGAACATCGACGTGGGGGCGCCCAGCACGATATCGGCGACGGCGGCACCCAACGAATATCCGCCGAGCACCAGTCTGGTGTCGGGGCAGTTGGCGGCCATGTACTGGATGTGCCTACTCATATCGTTGGCACCCTGGATGACTTCGGTGTCTGCCGGGTAGTCCACCGCGTAAACGCCCACACTCTTACCGGTCTTACTGCGCAGGGCGTCGACGAAGGCGTCGCCGATCCATCCGATGCCTGGTGGTTCGACCCGGCCGCGGGCGAAGATCACTTCGACCTGGGGGCATGGTGCAGCCTGTACCGGCGGGGCGAGCACCAGGGCGGTGGCTGCCGATATCACTGACACCGCACTGCTCACCTGTCTCACCACCATCAGGTCATGGTAGCCCGGTTTATGGTCGGCCTCAGAGCAACCCGGACACGAAGCCTGCGGCTTCGCCCACCAGGGGAGTCTTCTCATAGCTGGTGTGCGCGAACGGGTTGCGGCCCTGTGAGCAGATCGGGTCGCCGTCGTTGCACAGATCGATTCCCTTGCCCGCGAACGGCATCATGGCGGCCGACACCGGGACACCGAATTTGGTTGAGGGATTTCCGAAGACGGCTACCGCGGCGACCCGGTCGGCGAGGCCGGCAGGCAGGGGTGGCGCCGACCCGACGTCGCCGACTTTGGCACCGAGTGGCGGTATGCCCAGAAGCATGTCGACCGCGGCGGCGCCCTGGGAGTATCCGCCGAGAACGAACCGGGTGGCGGGGCACTGCTGCGACATTGCCGCGATCCGGTTGGTGGCGTCGGCGGCGCCATCGGCGGCGGCCAGGAAGTCATAGGTCGCCGGATAGTTGACGCCGTAGATGCCGAGACTGCGACCGCCGAGTTGGGCCGACAACTGCTCCGCCAGTGCCTGCCCCACGCGTCCGACGCCGGCTGGTTCGCTGGTGCCGCGAGCGAAGATCAACTCCACGTCGGGGCACGGCGCGCCATGGGCGGCGGGACTCGAGACAACCAGCGCCAGCGGAGCAGCTACGGCGACCAGGGCGGAGATGAATCGCATCGGCCAATCCTCACATACCGAGCAGGCTCGCCACGAATGCGGAAGCCTGGTTGGTCAGGCCGGCCGGACCGTAGTTGCGGTGAGCCGGAACGTCATTGCCGGCCGAGCACACCGGGTCACCGGTGTTGCACAGGTCGATTGCCCTGGTTCCGTACACCGGACTGGACGTCAGCGGCAGGCCGACCTTGGCAGTGGGGTTGCCGAATACCGCCACCGCGGCGATTCGGTCAGCCATCTCCGGCGGTAGTGGGTTGGTGAATCCGATCGCGGGGAACGGCACCGAGGTAATGATGTCAATGACCCCTGCGCCCTGCGAGTAACCGCCCAGGACCAGCCTGGTGTCCGGGCAGGTGTTGACGATGTTCTGGATATAGGCGCTGGCGTCGTTGGCGCCGTTGGCAGCAGTGAGGAAGTCGTAGCTGGCGGGGTAATTGACCGCGTATGTCCCTACGCTGCGGTTGCCGACCCGGGCCCGCAGATTGTCGACGAACGATTCGCCGACGCGGCCGAGACCAGGTAGTTCGCTTGTGCCCCGGGCGAAGACCACTTCAATGTCGTTGCAGCCCAGCGCATTGGCGGCCGGTGCGCACGGTAGTGCGGTAACTAGTGTGCCGAAAGCGAGAATGGTCGCTGCGGCGGCACGCGCAGTTGTCGAACGAGATTTCATACCGGGATTGTGGCAGATGCGCCCTGAATCGACCCGCCGACGCTTCCGCGGCTTGCCGGGCGAGCGAGTGCGAGGCCGAGCAGAACCACGGTCCCGCCGACGGCCTGAATTGGACCTATCGCTTCGCCGAGCAGCAGCCAGGCGACCAGTACGGCGAACAACACTTCGGCAAGACCCATGAGGGAGGCGAAACTCGGACGCAGTCGGGCGATTGCACTGATGCCCAGCGTGTAGGCGATCGAGGTGGCCACGACTGCCATCAGCACCGCCGGAACCAGCCACGGGACGCTGCTGCCGCCGAGAACCGCATCGTTGGTGGCGAACTGTAGGGGCATCACCCCGGAGATGCCCAGCAGTGCGATGGTGACCGCGGCGACAATCAGGCCGCCGGCCGCCAGTGTGATGGCGTTCAGACCGGAACCGTCGGCGGTGACTTCGTCGGACATCACGAAGTAACAGGCGGCGCAGACCGCGGCGCCCAACGCCCAGGCGACGCCGACCAGGTCGATATGGGTGCCCGTGGTCACCGGCGAGAAGATGTCGAGCACCAGTGTCACTCCGGCGATAGCCAGCGCCGCGCCGATGATTGTCCGTCGACCGGGGGCCTGTTTCGTGGTGGCCCAGATCCAGCTGACCACGAGGATGGGAGCGGTGTATTCCACCAGTAATGCCACCGCGACCGGAAGGTGTGCGACGGCGTTGTAGAAGCAGAGTTGCGCGCCGGCCACCGGAATCATTCCGTAGGTCACCACGGTTCGGGCGTGGGTGCGGGCCTCGCGAAGCCAGTCGGGCTTGACGATCGTGGCGAAGACCGCCAGCACAAGGGCACCCAGTGCCAACCGGGCGGTGACTGCCGCCGTGGCAGACCAACCGGCCTCCATCAGTGACTTCGCCAGCGGCCCGGAGAAGCCGAATGTCACCGCCGATCCGGTCGCGAATAACAGGCCGATCCGAAACTGATCGCGGCCGTGCGGCGTCGACACGGGATTCCTCCCTGGTGGGTGGTGGTGGGCGTAAGTGTCATGAGTAAACTGAGTGACGGTCGTGACACTACGGCCGGGAGGAATGCCGAGTCAAATGCTGTTCAGTCATGACACCGAGCTCACATTGCGGGCTGCCGGTGTCCTGGTCAACAGCAACCGGGGCGAATCCAACCGGGGGGTCGGCGAACGACTCGGCGACGAGGCGGCGTTGAACGCGTATCTTTCCGAATTCGGATGGACGGGCCGTCGCGACCGCGATCCGGCGGAACTCGCCGCGGTGCATAGTCTGCGCGACCGACTCGGTCGGATCTGGGCGGCCGCTCGGGACGAAGTACGCACCGTCGATCAGGTCAATGCGCTCCTGGTGGAGACTCGCGCATCGCCCTGGCTCACCCGTCATCCCGAGATGCCGGATTGGCATCTGCATCTTGCCTCGGTCGACGACCCACTTGCGGCTCGGATGGGCGCCGAGATGGCCATGGCGCTGGCTGATCTGATCCGCTCCGGGGAACTGCGTCGACTCAAGATCTGTGCGGCCGAGGACTGCGAGGCGGTGCTGATCGATTTGTCCCGCAACCGATCCCGGATTTTTTGCGACACCGGAAACTGCGCCAATCGTCAGCACGTCGCCGCCTATCGTGAACGACGATCCCGCCGGCGGTGACTCGGGCGGCTCTGCCTGTGGATCGGTGCGGCGACCGGATCGCGCGCGGCCTTAGCGTGAGGTGGTGCCCAGCGTTCTGGAAGTCGGACCCGTGACCGTGCGAGCACTGCGCGGCGGTCGCGGCGAACGGCCGGATGCTGCGCTGGTGTCGACGGCCGTCGACGGGATCGACGACCCTGCCGCACTGATCGACGGTCGTCCGGTTTCGGTTGCGGACCTATGGCGTTCGCTGATCTCGACCATCTTGGAAACACGCCCGGATTCGGTGGTGGTTGTGCACCCGTCCTGGTGGTCGCGGGCGCGGGTCGAGCGGGTCATCGGGGCGACGACGGCGGTAGCCGTCGGCGGTGTCGTCGCGATGAGTCGATCCGAGTTGGCCCGTCGTGGTCACCCGGATGCCGGGCCGGTCATCGAGATCGCCGGCGAACTCATCGCGGTGTGCAGCGGTTCGACGACACGGGTGCTGGACCGCGGTGACCTTGGATCGGTCGTCGATACCGTCGTGGCGTTGGCCGAGTCCGACGTGGTTCTCCTTGATGCTCCGCCGGGAGTCCCGGGTTCGGCACACACTGAAGCACTGATTCGAAAAGCACTGTCCCGCCATGGTTTTACGGTGTGTGAAGCAGATGTCGCCGACTGTGCCGCGGACGTCGTAACGCCGCGCCGGGCGGTTAGCGCGGCGCGCCTGCTCATTGCGGTGACGGCGGTGATGTTGGTGGTCGGCGTCGCCGCCGGCATGGCCGGGAGGCCACCGGGCGCGCCGCCCGCAGCCGATCAGGACCCGGTCGCGCAGGCCGAAATCCTCGTGGAGGGTCGCATCGCGGTCGGCGTTCCGCCGCACTGGATCGTCGAACGGGTCACCGGCGGACCCGGGTCGCGCCGTGTGCAAGTCAGTTCGGCAGCCGATGCCGACCTCGCCCTGCACATCACTCAGTCGTACGCGCCCGAGACCACGCTGGCCCAAGCCGCCGCGGTACTGCGGCGCGGGATCGCCGAGCAGGATCCCGGGGTGTTCGTGGATTTTGACCCGGCCGACGAGGTGGCGGGCCGTCCCGCGGTGAGCTACCGCGAGATCCGGGCCGGCCGCGTCATCCGATGGGTGATCGTGCTGGCCGGCCCGACGCGGATCAGCATCGGCTGCCAGAGCGCCCCGGACCGCCAGGACGCCATCCGTGAGCCGTGCGAACAGGCGGTGCGTTCCGCTAAGGAAACCGGAACCGACGCGCGGCGGTGAGCGTCCAACCCTGTGTCGTCCGGTTTTTCACCGGCTGCCGTGCGGACCGCACTAATCCGGCTGCCGTGCGGTTTCGACGGAGGAGAGCCGTCGGGACCGCTCAGTCGCCGGGTTGGCCGCCCCGGGCGGGCGTTTTGACCTGCGCGGATCGTCGCAGGTAGGCTGATGCCTCGGCATGCGGTACCGCGCGGGATCATTCCGCGGGGTAAACGAGGATCCCGGGTCAGTGCTGGTCGCCGGGATTTCCGAGGCCGTCGATGCCCGACCGGCACCCGGGTCACCCGGGATCCACCCGAAACAGGAGAGGTAACCGCTGTGTCCACGTACACGCCGAAGGCCGGTGAGACCACGCATTCGTGGTACGTCATCGATGCCACCGACGTGGTGCTCGGCCGACTCGCCGTTGCTGCAGCCACACTGCTGCGCGGCAAGCACAAGCCGACATTCACGCCCAACGTCGACGGCGGCGATTTCGTCATCGTCGTCAATGCCGACAAGGTCGCCATCGGAGGCGACAAGCTCAACAACAAGATGGCCTACCGCCACTCGGGTTATCCCGGCGGTCTGCGTGCCCGAACGGTCGGCGAGGAGATGCAAAAACATGCCGACCGTGTCGTCGAGAAGGCGATCGTCGGCATGCTGCCGCACAACAAGCTGAGCCGGCAGATCCAGAAGAAACTGAAGGTCTACACCGGTCCGGATCATCCGCATTCCGCACAGCAGCCGATTCCGTTCGAGATCAAGCAGGTGGCCCAGTGACTGACGACAGTGTGACCGAGACGACCGAGACGACCGACGTGACCCCCGAGGGCACCGTTGAGGACGCGACTCAGGGCACGGCAGAGGTTCCCGCGGACGTCCCCGCGGCCGCTGCCGAACCCAAGCGCCGCGAACCGGTGATCCTCGAGCACGCGATCCAGACCGTCGGCCGTCGCAAAGAGGCCGTGGTGCGGGTGCGACTGGTGTCCGGCACCGGACAGTTCCATCTGGACGGCCGCACGCTGGAGGCGTACTTCCCCAACAAGGTGCACCAGCAGCTCATCAAGGCGCCGCTGGTCATCGTCGACCGGGTGGACAGCTTCGACATCCACGCCCACCTCGACGGTGGCGGCCCCTCGGGTCAGGCCGGCGCGCTGCGGTTGGCGATCGCGCGTGCGCTGATCCTGGTGCAGCCCGAGGATCGACCGGCGCTGAAGAAGGCCGGATTCCTCACCCGTGACCCGCGCGCAATCGAGCGTAAGAAGTACGGCCTGAAGAAGGCCCGTAAGGCGCCGCAGTACAGCAAGCGCTGATCGGCTACCCCAGATGGGCCGATTATTCGGGACCGATGGTGTGCGAGGCGTCGCCAACCGCGAACTGACGGCAGAGCTGGTTCTTGCTCTCGGTTCGGCCGCGGCCCGGCGCCTCGCTGCACCGCGGGCCAGCGGCCACCCCGGCAGAAGTGTCGCGGTCGTCGGGCGTGACTCCCGGGCCAGCGGCGAGATGCTGGAGGCCGCAGTGGTTTCCGGACTGGCTAGCGAAGGTGTGGACGCGCTGCGGGTCGGTGTACTTCCGACGCCGGCAGTGGCCTATCTGACCGCCGCATACAACGCGGACTTCGGCGTGATGATCTCCGCATCGCACAACCCGATGCCCGATAACGGCATCAAGGTATTCGGTCCCGGTGGGCACAAACTCGATGACGACACCGAGGACCGCATCGAGGAGTTGGTCGCCCAGGGGCCCGGCATACGCCCGACCGGCGCTGAGATCGGCCGGGTGCTCGAGGCCCCCGACGCACTCGACCGCTATCTCGCTCACCTGGCCACCGCAGCCGGCGCAGCACTGGACGGGCTGACTGTGGTTGTCGACTGCGCCAACGGCGCGGCATCCGTGGCAGCGCCGCGCGCCTACGCTGCGGCCGGTGCGCGAGTCATCGCGATCAACGCCGAACCAGATGGTCTCAATATCAACGAGGGTTGCGGCTCAACGCATCTCGAGCAGTTGCAGGCGGTGGTGGTGGCCCAGGGTGCAGATCTCGGTTTGGCCCACGACGGTGACGCCGACCGGTGCCTGGCGGTGGATGCCTGCGGTCAGGTGGTCGACGGCGACGCGATCATGACTGTGCTGGCTCTGGCCATGCACGAGTCCGGCGAACTCGTCGCCGACACACTGGTCACCACGGTGATGAGCAACCTCGGCCTGCATCTGGCGATGCGGGAGGCCGGGATCGACGTGCGCACAACCGGCGTGGGTGATCGCTACGTCCTTGAGGAGTTGCGCTCCGGTGGGTTCAGCCTCGGCGGCGAACAATCCGGTCACATCGTGATGCCCGCGTTCGGCACCACCGGCGATGGAATCCTCACCGGACTTCGGTTGATGGCGCGGATGGTGCAGACGGGTTCCTCGTTGGCCGCGTTGGCCGCGCCGATGCGTTCAATTCCCCAGGTGCTGATCAATGTCGAGGTCGCCGACAAGGCCACTGCCGTGCAGGCTCCCGCGGTTCGTGACGCGGTGGCCCTGGCCGAGGCCGAACTTGGTGATACCGGCCGAATCCTGTTGCGGGCCTCCGGAACCGAACAGATCGTCCGGGTCATGGTCGAGGCGGCCGACGAGGACACCGCGCGTCAGGTGGCTGCCCGGGTCGCCAAATCGGTCAGCACCGAAGGCTGATCCTTTCGACGGAACCGACACCGGCAGGTTCGCGTCAAACCCGATATGGGAACAACATCGGTTGACCCGGCGGCACTGGCGGCGGCCGCCCAGCGCCTGGACACCACCGCCGATATTGTGCTCGGCACGCTGCGAACCCGATTGGCCGGCTTGCAGTTCGACGGCGCGGTCGCGGGCCGCGCACACGGTCGGGCAGGTGACGCGGTCCGAATGGGTGTCGACATGGTGGTGGCCGATCTCGCGCGCTGGGCTGCTGTGGCGCGCGAGACGAGTGCGGCACTGCGAGCCGGTGCGCAGGGCTATTCCGATGCCGAATCGCGCGCGCAGGGCACCCTGCGATGACCTTCGAGGTCCGGTCCCGGCTGGCTCAGGGCGCGGCGAGCGTGGCCGATTCGCCGCAGCAGATTCAGGACTGGTATTACGCCGAAGACGGACTGCGCCTCGACATCCTGGACGCCGACGCCGCAGCCCTCAGTGCGGCATCCGCGGGTGCCGAGGAGGCGCTTCGCGTCCATCGGGAGGCGCTCGATCTGGTAAGCCACAGTTGGCTCGGTGGCTCAGGTTCGAGCGCTGGTGAATTTCTGGCACGCCAGTCAGCGGCTGCCGCCGAGATTGTCGCGTCGCTTCGATCAGCGGCGGCTGCGTTGACGGCGCTACGGGTCGGACTCGAGCACCTCGTGGATGCGAAGGTCGACGCGGCACGCAGCGGTGACTTCTCGGCAGTAGCGAGTTTGGGCACCGAGGCGGCGGCGGCTTATGACGTGGCCGTCAGCCGACTCGGGGAACTCCCGGCACCGCGGTTCGAGACCCCTGCCCGCCCGGCCGAGTTGACGCCGCCCCAGCGGCCATCCATACCGTCGGCTCCACAGCCAGTTCCTGATCAGGCTCCCGTGCCGGTATCAGCGCCGGTATCAGCGCCCCTGTCGCCGTCGCCCGGGCAGGGCTGGACGTCCGGCGCACCGGTCGGTGCGCTACCCGGCATACCGGATATCGGTGGCTCGCTGGCGGGCCTGGTCACCTGGATAGCGCAGACATTGGGTTCCTACGCCGACACCCCGTCCGGGCCGACCCCCGTTACGACCGAGGCCAGGACCCCCGATGGGTCACTAACCGACGTTAAATCGGTTGTCCCAGAGCGGTATTCGCGTCCGGATACCCTGCTTGCCGCAGAGGTCCCGGCTGCCGTCTCAGTCACTGCCGCGCCAGGCCCGGCTGAGCCCGTCGCCCCGGCTGAGCCCGTCGGCACCGCACCTGTCGTGGCGACGCCTGAACCCGCCGTCCCACCGCCGCCACCGCCACCAACCGCGACACCGCCGCCACCCACATCGGTCGCGGCGGCTGATGTCGCCACCCCGTGCGAGATCGCCGCCGACGAACTACCCCGGGTCGGCCAATGAGGTAGCGCTAGTCCAGCAACGCCTGCAACTGCTCGATGAAATCGACGTACTCGGCTGGGTCACCGGTCACCGGGGTGGCCAGCAGGGTGGTCACGCCCGCTTCGGCGAAGGCGGCGATCCGTTCCTTGACGTAACCTCGCGGACCGATTAGCGAGATATTGCGCACCAGTTCGTCCGGCACCGCTGCGACCGCCTCTGCCTTGCGCCCGGACAGATAAAGATCCTGGATGCGATCGGCGACCTCGCCGAACCCGTACTTGGTGGCGACGTTGTGGTAAAAATTTTTGCCCTTGGCGCCCATACCGCCGATGTACAGCGCCAGTTGAGGTTTGGCCCAGTTCAGTCGTTCCTCGACGTCGTCACCGATGGCCAGTGAGACGCCCACCATAACGTCGAGTTCGCCGAGTGCGGGGTCGCGTTTGGCCGTTCCGGTCCGCAGTGCGTCACCCCACACGCGATCGGCTCGTTCGGGGTAGTAGAAGATCGGTTGCCAACCCTCGGCGATTTCGGCGGTCAGCGCGACATTCTGTTCACCCAGCGAGGCGATATGGATGGGAATCCGTTCGCGCACAGGGTGATTGATCAGCCGAAGTGATTTACCCAGTCCGGTTCCGCGATCCGGCGGTAACGGTATCTGATAGTTCTTACCCTGGTGGGAGACCTTCTCGCGGCGCCACACCTGTCGGCAGATCTCGACGACTTCGCGGGTGCGGCCCATCGGCGCGTCGAATGGCACGCCGTGGAAGCCCTCCATCACCTGCGGACCCGACGTCCCGATGCCCAACCGGAACCGGCCGTCGGAGACGTAGTCCAGGCCGGCGGCCGTCATCGCCAGCAGTGTGGGTGTCCGGGTGTAAATCGGAAAGACACCAGACCCGAGTTCGATGGTGGAGGTCTTCGCGGCGAGATAGCCCAACTGGCTGACCGCATCGTAGGAGTACGCCTCGGCGACCAAAGCGAGATCGACACCCTGCTTCTCCAGCACCGCGACCTGCTCGACGCTTTCGCGGAAGCCGCCCGAATATGACAGGAATACGCCGGTTCTCATGAATCGGTTATATCCGGTCAGCGAAACAAAGCCACAATCCGGTCCTCATGCGTCACCGCGGGGGCCTCCGGGTCCGGCAATGCGGTGCGTGGCAATGTGACATCGAGTTCGGCGAACGCGCCGTAGGCCTCATCGCCGGTCAGGTGGAACAACAGGAATCCGGTCAGCAGTGCCCGCACCGTCTTTTGGGTGCTGTTGCGCGATCCCGGGAAGCCGAGAAGTCCCAGCAGGCGGCGTTTCTCGGCAAAGTCTGCTGCGGCGGCCTTCTCGACCACCCGCAGAATGGACCCGTCCCATGCCGCAGCGACCTCGAGTGCGTCGGTGCGCAAAGACTTCTGGTCGTCGGGCGTGGCGAGCACCAGGCCAGGAATCGTCAGCGCCGCAGCAGACTGCTCCGCCGACGGTTTGGTGACCGATGGGAATACCGCCGCCACCGCCTTCGCCCGGGTTCCATCCGCTGCGGCGACCACCGCCGCCGCACCGCCGAATCCGTGCCCGGCCAGGGCCAGTGCGTCAGGGTCCAGACTGATGTCGCCCTGGCCCAGTCGCACCCCGGTGATGACGTCGAGTGTGGCGTCGAGGTCGGCGGCCAGATTGAGCACCGACGGCGCCAACCCGCGTTGGGTATCCGGCGCAGCCACGACGAAGCCCCAACTGGCCAGGTGCTCACAGGTTTTGGCGTAGTGGTCTGCGCCGGTGAGCCAATCGTGACCGAAGGCCACCCCGGGCAGTCCCAGACCGGAAGCCGGTGTGTAGACAATGCCCGGAATTCCGGCAAAGCCGAGGTCACCACGCAGGACGCGGTGCGGGCCACTCCGGGTCAGGGGGGTGAAGAGCTTGCGGTTCCGAGCCACCTGTCGACCGTAGCCGAACCGGTCGGCCGAGTCGGTCGGACTATCCTGGTTATTCATGTGCGGAATCGTGGCGTATGTGGGTCACCGGCCCGCCTGCGCTGTCGTGGTCGACGCTCTGCGCCGGATGGAGTACCGCGGCTACGACTCCGCTGGGCTGGCCATACTCGATGGTCATGGTGGACTCACTGTCCGCCGCCGGGCCGGACGGCTGGCCAATCTGGAGGCTGCACTGGCCGAGACCGACGCCGACGAACTGCGTGGCACCGCGGGAATCGGTCACACCCGGTGGGCCACCCACGGCCGTCCTACCGACCGCAACGCGCATCCGCACCGCGACGCGGCCGGAAAGTTCGCCGTGGTGCACAACGGCATCATCGAGAACTACGCCACCCTGCGCGCCGAACTCGAGGAACACGGTGTCGAGTTCGCCAGCGACACCGACACCGAGGTGGCCGTTCATCTGGCGGCGCGGGCCTACCAGCACGGCGAGACGGCCGGTGATTTCGTCGCCACCGTGCTGGCCGTCGTTCGCCGGTTGGAGGGCCACTTCACCCTGGTGTTCGCCCACGACGACGACCCCGGCACCATCGTCGCGGCGCGACGGTCCACCCCACTGGTCGTCGGGATTGGCCAGGGCGAGATGTTCTTGGGCTCCGATGTCGCCGCCTTTATCTCTTACACCCGTGACGCTGTTGAACTCGGTCAGGACCAGGCTGTGGTGATCACCGCCGACGGCTACCGAATCACCGACTTCGATGGCAATGACGATGCCGTCAATGCCCGGCCCTTGCACATCGACTGGGACCTCTCCGCCGCCGAGAAGGGCGGATACGACTACTTCATGCTCAAGGAAATCGCCGAGCAGCCCACCGCGGTCGCCGACACCCTGCTTGGTCATTTCGTCGACGGGCGGATCGTCCTTGATGAGCAACGCCTCTCCGATCAGGAGTTGCGTGAGGTCGACAAGGTGTTCATCGTCGCCTGCGGCACCGCGTTCCACTCAGGCCTGCTGGCCAAATATGCCATCGAGCACTGGACGCGGTTGCCGGTGGAGGTCGAGCTGGCCAGTGAATTCCGCTACCGCGACCCGGTTTTGGACCGCGGCACCCTGGTGATCGCCATCTCCCAATCCGGTGAGACGGCCGACACCCTGGAGGCGGTGCGGCACGCCAAAGCGCAGAAGGCCAAGGTGCTGGCCATCTGCAACACCAACGGCAGCCAGATCCCGCGCGAGGCCGACGCCGTTCTCTACACCCGCGCCGGACCCGAGATCGGCGTGGCGGCCACCAAGACATTTCTGGCGCAACTCACCGCGAACTACCTCGTCGGTCTCGCCCTGGCCCAGGCTCGTGGCACCAAATACCCGGACGAGGTCGAACGCGAGTTTCGCGAACTGGAGGCGATGCCCGCACTGGTGGAGCAGGTGCTCGGCCACCTGGACTCGGTGACCGAACTGGGCCGTCGCTTCGCGCAGGCGCCGACCGTGCTGTTCCTCGGCCGTCACGTGGGCTACCCGGTGGCGTTGGAAGGCGCGCTCAAGCTCAAGGAACTGGCCTACATGCACGCCGAGGGGTTCGCCGCCGGTGAACTCAAACACGGCCCGATCGCGCTGATTGAAGACGGATTGCCGGTGATCGTCGTGATGCCGTCACCCAAGAACGCCGCGTTGCTGCACGGCAAACTGCTGAGCAACATTCGCGAGATTCAGGCTCGCGGCGCGATCACGATCGTCATCGCCGAGGAAGGTGACGAGACGGTTCGCCCCTACGCCGACCACATCATCGAAATCCCCTCTGTGTCAACGCTTTTCCAGCCTCTGCTTTCTACGATTCCGTTGCAGGTCTTCGCTGCTGCGGTGGCCCGGGCCCGCGGATACGATGTAGACAAACCGCGCAACCTCGCCAAATCGGTTACGGTCGAATAGCACCTGATGCGGTTTTATTACACCGCCGAACAGATTCGGGCGGCCGAGGCGCCACTGTTGGCTGCCCTGCCCGACGGCGCGTTGATGCGCCGCGCCGCGACCGGTTTGGCCACCGCGATCGCCGGTGAACTGCGTCGCGGCACGGGGGCTGTCGCCGGCCGGAGGATCTGCGTCGTCGTCGGTTCCGGTGACAACGGTGGCGATGGACTGTGGGCGGCGACGTTGCTGCGCCGCAGAGGCGTCGCGGCCGATGCCATTCTGCTCGACCCCGAGCGCACCCACCGCTCTGCATTGACCGCCTTCCGCGACGCGGCCGGCCGGGTGGTGCAGACCATTCGTGCCGGTACCGATCTGGTGATCGACGCGGTGGTGGGCATCTCTGGTTCCGGTCCGCTGCGCCCGGCGGCGGCCGAGGTATTTCGTGCCATCGAGGACGCCGGTATCCCGGTTGTCGCCGTCGACATTCCCAGCGGGATCGACGTTGCAACCGGGGCGATCAACGGACCGGCGGTCCGCGCGGCGCTGACCGTGACCTTCGGCGGGCTCAAACCCGTTCACGCACTTGCCGACTGCGGGCGCGTCGAACTCGTCGACATCGGCCTGGACCTTCCCAACACCGATCTGGTGGGCTTCGACGCCGCCGACGTCAAGGCCCACTGGCCAATGCCCGGACCACACGATGACAAGTACAGCCAGGGCGTGGTCGGCATCCTGGCCGGATCGGCGGCCTACCCAGGAGCGGCGGTCCTGTGTACCGGCGCCGCCGTCGCGGCCACCTCGGGCATGGTCCGTTATGCCGGGCCTGCCGCGGCCGACGTTGTATCGCACTGGCCGGAGGTCGTCATCGCACCCGATGCGTCGTCGGCCGGTCGGGTCCAGGCCTGGGTCGTCGGACCCGGCCTGGGTACCGACGAGGCAGCGCTGATGGCCCTGACGTTCGCACTGAAGAGTGATCTGCCGGTGGTTGTCGATGCCGACGGGCTCACCGTGCTCGCCGCCCATCCGAACCTGCTGACCCGGCGTCAGGCACCCACCGTGTTGACCCCGCACGCCGGCGAGTACGCCCGCCTGGCCGGAGCGCCCCCCGGCGCGGACCGCGTCGTCGCCGCGCGCCGGCTTGCCGAGACGTTCGGCGCGACCGTTCTGCTCAAGGGCAACGTCACGGTCATCGCCGGGCCCGACCGGGTGTATCTGAATCCCGCGGGCGACTCCTGGGCGGCCACCGCCGGTTCCGGCGATGTGCTGTCCGGCATCATCGGCGCACTGCTGGCGGCCGGCCTGGCGCCGGGCGAGGCCGCGGCGGCCGCGGCGTTCGTTCACGCCCGGGCCGCGAATGCTTCGGCCGCCGATCCGGGGCCGGTGTCGGTGCCCACCTCTGCATCGCGCATCCTTACCCATATTCGCCGCGCGATTGCCGAACTCTGAAACCGAAGGATTAACCATGCCGCACGTCAAATACCGGTCCCCGTCCATCGCGCCGGCCTACACCGGCCGGCTGTCCACCGAACCGATCCCGTCACTGCGGTTGCCGAACGACTCGATGGAACCTGCGGCGGCATACCGGTTCATTCACGACGAACTCATGCTCGACGGCAGCTCCCGGCTGAACCTCGCGACCTTCGTCACCACCTGGATGGACCCCGAGGCCGAGAAGCTGATGGCCGAGACCTTCGACAAGAATATGATTGACAAGGACGAATACCCGGCCACCGCCGCGATCGAATCACGATGCATCGCAATGGTTGCCGATCTTTTTCACGCCGAGAATCTGCGCGACGACGACGCCTCCACCGCCATCGGTGCCACCACCGTGGGTTCATCAGAAGCGGTGATGCTCGCCGGCCTGGCGCTGAAATGGCGATGGAAGCAACGTGTCTCCACCAAGGACAAGGATGCCTGGAAGGCCCGAACGCCCAACCTGGTGATGGGATCCAACGTGCAGGTGGTGTGGGAGAAGTTCTGCCGCTACTTCGAGGTCGAGCCGCGCTATATCCCGATGACCGAGGACTGCTATGTCATCACGCCCGAGAAGGTGCTCGAGTACGTCGATTCCGACACCATCGGGGTGGTCGCCATCCTGGGCACCACTTACACCGGCGAACTCGAGCCGATCGCCAAGATCTGCGCGGCACTGGACAAACTGGCGAAGACGAAAAAGGGGCCGGACGTTCCGGTGCATGTCGATGCCGCCAGTGGCGGGTTCGTGGTGCCGTTCCTGCAGCCCGGCCTCAAGTGGGACTTCCGGCTGCCGCGAGTGGCGTCGATCAATGTCAGCGGCCACAAGTACGGGCTGACCTACCCCGGTGTTGGTTTCGTGGTGTGGCGCAATGCCGATCAGCTTCCCGAGGATCTGATCTTCCGGGTCAATTATCTCGGCGGCGACATGCCGACGTTCACCCTGAACTTCTCCAAGGGCGGTAATCAGGTCGTCGGGCAGTACTACAACTTCCTGCGGTTGGGTCGGGCCGGCTACACCACCGTGATGACGTGTCTGTCCGATACCGCCAAGTGGTTCGCCGGCCAGCTGGCCGAGTCGAAACACTTCGACGTCATCACCGACGGTTCACAGATCCCGGTGGTGGCGTTCAAGCTGTCGGGCGGCGCGGGTCGCCCTGACGGGGGCTGGGGCTACACCGAATTCGATGTGTCAGCAGCACTGCGGTCCTACGGGTGGCAGGTTCCCGCGTACACGATGCCGCCGGGTGCCGAGAACATCTCAGTGCTGCGGGTGGTGGTCCGCGAAGGCTTCTCCGCGGACCTGGCCCGCTCACTATGGGAGGACCTGCACTCCGTGCTGGGCCACCTTGACGCGACCCGGCCTGGCGGCCACTTCACCCAGGAGCACTTCGCGCACTAGCCGCGAACCCGCTCGTTTCGCGGGTCGTAGATTCCCTTGAGTGACAGGGTGATCGGATAAACCTCGCCACCGACATTGACGGCGTAGTTCCCCGCCCGCAACCAGTCCGGGGTCACTACTGCGCCGTCGGCCGCGCGCAGGTAGGCCAACCCGACGCAGGACCCCACCGTCGCACCCCAGGCTGCCGAGGACACCTGGCCCGCGACAGCGCCGTCGCGCAGGATCAACTCACCGCCCCACAGCATCGGCTCCGGGGAGTCCACGACGAAGCTCGCCAGCCGCCGTCGCGGTCCCTCGTCTCGTGCGCGCCGTACTGCAGCTCGACCGAGGAAGTCGACGTCGCCGTCGAGTTTGCACGCGAATAGCAATCCGGCTTCGACCGGGTTGTCCCCGGGCGTCAGTTCGCGGCCGAACGCGCGGTAGCCCTTCTCCAGACGCATCGACTCGATCGCGTAGTAGCCGCCGCGCGCGACGCCCAGTCGTCGGCCGGCCGACATCAGGTCCTCGTAGACGCCGACGGCGAACTCGGCCGGGACGTAGAGCTCCCAACCGAGTTCACCGACATAGGTGATCCGGGTGGCGCGCACGGTGGCATACCCGAGCGAGATGAGCCTGCTGGTGGCGAACGGGAAGGCGGCGTCGGAGAGGTCGGCGTCGGTCAGGCCGGACAGCAGTTCGCGGGATTTCGGTCCCATCACCCCGAACACCGCCATCGACGAGGTGACGTCGACGACCTGGGCTCGTGCACCGGCCGGCATGTTCCTGGCGATGTGGTCGAGATCCCGAACGGTACTGGCCGCGCTGCTGACGATCAGGAACTCGCGCGCATCGGTGCGGGTGACGGTGACATCAGCCTCGTAGGTTCCTCGCGCATTGAGCATGCCGGTGTAGACCGACCTGCCCACCGGCACAGCGACATCGGCCGTGCACAGCCACTGCAATACCGCTTCGGCGTCTGAGCCTCTGAGCACATACTTGGAGAACGACGTCTGGTCGAACACCGTCACACCGGTGCGGGTGCTGACCTGCTCGGCTGCCGACCATGGCAGCCAGTTCTGCTTGCCCCAGGAATACTCGATGATCGGGTCAATGCCGGGTGGGGCGAAGAAATTGGCTCTCTCCCAACCCATTCGGCTGCCGAAGTTCGCTCCCGCGTCAACCAACAGTTGGTATACCGGTGAGCGCCGGAACGGCCGTGCCGTCGTCAGTTCCCGGTTGGGCCAGGGAATCTCGTAGTGCACGCCCAGGATTTCGGCGACCCGGTCGTGTAGCCAGGCCACGTTGCCGTTGAACGGCGCGAACCGGCGGATGTCCACTCCCGTGAGGTCGGTGGTGGGCGATCCGTTGACGATCCACTCAGCCAGTGCCCGGCCTGCCCCGCCTGCCGAGGCGATGCCGACCGAGTTGAAACCTGCGCCGACGAAGAAGTTCGCGCACTCGGGCGCCTCGCCGAGGATGAACTGGTTGTCGGGGGTGAAACTCTCCGGTCCGTTGTAGAGCTTCTTGAGGCCGGTGTGCTCGAGGGCGGGTATCCGCAGGAGGGCGTTCTCCATGAGAATTTCGAAGTGCTCCCAATCCTCCTCCAGCAGTTGGAATTCGAACGGGTAGGGAATCTTGTCCGGAGCCACCCAGGGCTTGGCCTCAGGTTCGAAGCCACCGATGACCAGTCCGCCGACTTCCTCCTTGAAGTAGGTGTAACCGTCGGGGTCGCGCAGGATCGGAAGGTTGGGATGTACACCGTCTATGGCCTCGGTGACGACATAGAAGTGCTCCGCGGAGTAGAGCGGAACATTCACCCCGGCCATCGCACCAACCTGTTTCGCCCACTGGCCGGCGCAATTCACCACGATCTCGGCTTCGATATCGCCGGCGTCGGTTCGCACCCCGGATGCCCGGCCGTCGGTGGTGAGCACATCGAGTACCCGCACCCGCTCGAGCACCTTTGCACCGCGCTGCCGGGCGCCCTTGGCCAGCGCCATCGTCAGATCCGTCGGATTGGCCTTACCGTCGGCGGGCAACCAGATCGCGCCCACCAGGTCATCGGTCCGTATCACCGGGTAGCGCTCGAAAGCTGCTTCCGGACTCAAGAGTTCGCACTCCAGGTCGTAGGCGGTCGCGTTCGCCGCGGTGCGTCGCAGCTGGGTCATCCGGTCTTCGGTGCGGGCCACCGTGACACCACCGCACTGTTTGTAACCCGCGCTCAGAGAAGTCTCGGCCTCCAACTCGGCATAGAGCGCGGTGGAGTACTGAACCAACCGGGTGCCGCTCTCCGAGGCGCGCAACTGGCCCACCAGTCCGGCGGCATGCCAGGTTGTGCCGCAGGACAATTGACCCTGCTCCACCAGAACCACATCCGAGCGGCCAAGTTTGGTCAGGTGGTAGGCGACACTGGTGCCGATCACGCCGCCGCCGATGATGACGATCTGAGCACGCTCGGGCACAACGGGAGTCGACATCGTCCTCCTAGTCCGGCGCCTGCGCGTCGTTGAGCAATCGAGTGAAGTCGGGGCCGCGAAACTCGGCGACGGCGGATTCATACCGTTGCATCGCCCAGTCCCAGAAGTCGAATTCCAGTTCGCTGGAACCATGCTGGATGCATCCCCATAATGTCCAGCCATACTTGCCGACGATGCCCTGAAGACGCGCACGGGCGGTCTTGTGCCGCAGTGGACGGCCGTAATACCGGCCGACGAGTGCGGCGAGCTGGTCGGCGGACAGTCCGCATTCCGCCCAGATATTGCCGAGTTCGAAGCAGGGGTCGTTGTTGCCTGAGTACTCGTAGTCGATCAGCCAGACCTTCTGGCCATCGTCGACGAAGTTGCCGGCCAGCAGATCGTTATTACACGGCACCGTGCTCTGATCGCCTATTTCAAGAATCCGTGCAATTGTGGCGAACTCGTCGGCGAAATCAAGATAGTCCGCAGGCATTCGGAAGCCGTTGTCCCGCACAGTCGTCAGATACTCGGGCTGGCGCTCGAACATGTTGAACCGGTCGCGGAACCGCGGCCCGCTATGCAACGCGCGGCATCCGTCGGCAACCCGCGTCAGCACATCCGGCCGCGCCATGTCGGCATTGGTCAGCGTGGTGCCCTCGATGAACCCGACCAACAGGATGCCCAGGTCTGGACGGTAGTCGATCACGGGCGCCCCGACTCCGGCTTGCTCCGCGGCTACTGAGTTGACGTACTCGTTGTCGCGGTCGATGCCGAGCAGGTTGCCGGCACTGCCACTGCAGCGCGCCACATAGGCCGCGGTCGCCGTGGTGATCTTGACGTTGCGGTTAGTCAGGCCGCCCGGCAGGTCCTCGAGTCGGCGTGGCATCCCGGCCAATGCCGGGAACTCGTCCAGCACGGCATCCAGTTCCTGATCGGAAGGCAATGGCATCGGGGCGATGCTACCGGCAGCCGGGGGAGCGGACGTGGGACAATTCACGGCGGTGACATGAGGATGCAGACCACACCGTCGACTTCGTCGACGCAATCACAGGCCCAGGCGGTCAACGGCGAAGCCGTCGTCGACCTTGGTGCCATCGCGCACAATGTCGCCGTCCTTCGTGAGCACGCCGGCCCGGCCCAGGTGATGGCGGTGGTGAAGGCCGACGGTTACGGGCACGGCGCCACCGCCGTGGCCCGCGCCGCACTGGCGGCCGGGGTGGCCGAACTCGGCGTCGCGACCGTCACCGAAGCGCTGGCATTGCGCGCCGACGGGATCACCGCCCCGGTGCTGGCCTGGCTGCACGCCCCGGGCACGGCCTTTGACGCGGCCCTGAACGCGGATGTGGGAATCGGAATCTCCGCACTGCGGCAACTGGATGATCTGCTGGCCGCTGTCGCCCGGACCGGCCGCACCGCGGAGGTGACGATCAAGGTCGACACCGGTTTGAACCGCAACGGAGTCGGCCCGCAGGAGTACCCGGACGTGCTGACCGCGCTTGCCCGGGCGGTCGCCGCCGACGCGATCCGGGTCCGCGGCATCATGAGCCATCTGGCCAGCGGTGATGAACCAGACAACCCGCTCAATGATCTTCAGGCCCAACGGTTTACCGCCATGCTCGCCGAGGCCCGCAACTGCGGCGTCGATTTTGATGTGGCGCACCTGTCGAACTCGCCGTCGGCGATGACCCGGCCTGACCTCGCCTTCGATTTGGTTCGTCCGGGTATTGCGGTGTACGGCCTCAGCCCGATCCCGGAGCGCGGCGAGATGGGTCTGCGGCCGGCAATGACTCTGAAATGCACTGTCGCGGCGGTGAAATCGGTTCGCGCCGGCGAGGGTGTCTCCTACGGTCACACCTGGACCGCCGACCGAGACACAACTGTGGCACTTCTCCCGATCGGTTACGCCGACGGTGTGTACCGAATGCTGAGCGGACGGCTGGATGTGATGATCAACGGCCGCCTGCGGCGCAACGTCGGACGAATCTGTATGGACCAGTTCGTCGTTGAACTCGGTCCCGGTGTTCCCGATGTCGCCGAGGGTGACGAGGCGATCCTGTTCGGGCCGGGCACTTCCGGTGAGCCGACCGCGCAGACCTGGGCCGACCTACTCGGCACTATCCACTACGAAGTCGTCACCAGCCCACGCGGCCGGGTGCTGCGCAGCCACATCGGGTCCGGCCCCGATGGCCGATAAGTTGGGTCCGGCCCGCAAGGCCGGACTGCTGGCCGGAGTCGCCGGTCTCACTGCGGTCGCCGGCGTCACAGCTGCCAAGGCCCTACGACAGCACAGGATGATCGAGGACGCCTACGCGGGCGAGGACTTCGCCCTGCTCGATGCCGATCGGGGCTGCGTTGTCACCACGGGCGATGGCACGCCACTGGTGGTCCGCGAAGTCGGCCCGGTGACCGCGCCGTTGACGGTGGTGTTCGCGCACGGATTCTGTCTCCGGATGGGATCTTTCCACTTCCAGCGCGCCGCACTGGCCAAGCGCTGGGGTGATCAGGTCCGGATGGTGTTCTACGACCAACGTGGGCACGGACAGTCCGCGGCGGCCCCGATCGCGACCTACACCGTCGGGCAACTTGGTCTGGATCTGGAAACCATTCTGCGGGTGATGGTTCCGAGCGGACCGGTGATCCTGGTGGGCCATTCCATGGGCGCGATGACGGTGCTGTCCCATGCGCGTCAGTTCCCGCAGCATTACGGACCCTGTGTCGTCGGCGCCGCGCTGATCTCGGCTGCGGTGGAAGGGCTACCCCGTTCGCCACTGGGAGAGATCCTGCAGAACCCCGCACTGGAGGCGGTTCGGTTCACCGCCCGTTACAACCCCGGGCTCATTCACCGCACCCGTGGCGCCACCCGTTCGGTGCTGCGGCCGATTTTGCGGACCGCCTCGTTCGGCGGCGATGACGTCAGTCCCAGCGTCGTCGAGTTCGCCGAGGCCATGATTCACGGCACCTCGATCGCGACCCTGGTCGAATTCCTGCACGCATTGGAAGTCCATGACGAGAGTGCGGCGCTGCCTGTGCTGGCCCGGATTCCAACTCTGATCGCCTGCGGTACAAGGGATCTGCTCACCCCGGTGAAACACTCCGAGGAGATGGCCGCGTTGCTGCCCGACTCGGAATTGGTGATCGTGCCCGGCGCCGGCCACCTCGTTCAGTTGGAACAACCCGATGTCATCAACGACGCCCTGCTTCGGCTGGTGGAACGGGCGACGGCACGTGACTGACCTCCGTCTGGACCGCGGCACGGCAACACTGCCGACCGTCGACGACACCATCGCACTGGGCGAACGGTTCGGACGTGGGCTTCGTGCCGGGGACGTCGTCGTGCTGTCCGGTCCGCTGGGTGCGGGAAAGACCGCTCTCGCCAGGGGAATTGCCCTAGGTATGGACGTCGAGGGTCCGATCACCTCACCCACCTATGTGCTGGCTCGGATGCACCGCGCCAGACGTGCCGGCCAACCGGCGATGGTGCACGTTGACGTCTACCGCCTGTTGGATAGTGGCACCGATCTTCTCGCGGAACTGGACTCCCTCGACCTCGACACCGACCTCGATGACGCCGTCGTCGTGGTCGAGTGGGGAGAGGGTCTGGTTGAGCGACTGTCGACCAATCACCTCGATGTCACCCTGCACCGTGGCATCGATGATGACACCCGCACCGCGACCTGGCAGTGGAGTCGGGCGTGACCCGAACCGTGCTTGCCATCGACACCGCCACCCCTGCGGTGATCGCCGCGGTTCTGCGCCGCGACGATGCGGGGCGGACCGAAATGCTCGCCCAGCGGATTACCGTCGACGCCCACGCCCACGCGGAGCAACTCACGCCGAATATCATTGCGGCAGTGGCTGATGCGGGTCTGACGATGGGTGACATCGACGCCGTCGTCGTGGGGTGCGGACCGGGACCGTTCACCGGCCTGCGGATTGGGATGGCCACCGCCGCGGCATTCGGGCACGCGCTGGGCATACCGGTGTACGGGGTGTGCTCGCTGGATGCAATCGGCGGACAGACGACCGGTGAGGTACTCGTGGTCACTGACGCCCGCCGCCGGGAGGTCTACTGGGCGCGCTACCGCGACGGGGTGCGCACCGACGGACCCGGCGTGGGTGCGATGAGCGCTGTCGGAGTCGACGGCGCCGAGCTGGTGGTCGATGCCCAGCCGTCGCCGGCCGGCCTGCTCGCCGCTGTCAGCAACTGGGAGGCTGAATCGCTGCCACTGGTTCCGCTCTACCTGCGCCGCCCCGATGCCAAGACACTTGCCGAGCGTGCGCGGTGACTCCGATGAACATCGTCTACGACGAGTTGAACGAAGCCGATGCGACCCGGTGCGCGGAACTTGAAGCGCTGCTGTTCGACGGCGACGACCCCTGGCCCGAGGTGGCCTTTCAGCGTGCGTTGCGCGCACGTGAGGCCCGCTATGTCGCCGCCCGGGTGGACGGCCACCTCGTCGGCTATGCCGGCATCGTGCGATTGGGCCGTACACCGCCGTTCGAATACGAGATCCACACGATCGGGGTGGATCCGGCCTACCAGGGGAACGGGATCGGTCGCGCCATGATGACCCGACTGCTGGATTTCGCCGGGACCGACAGCGCGGTCTATCTCGAAGTGCGCACTGACAACCCGCCGGCCATCGCGCTCTACAGCAGTTTCGGCTTTGTCACCGTCGGTCTGCGCAAGCGCTACTACCAGAGCAGCGGAGCCGATGCCTTCACCATGCGGCGAGATCCGCAATGACCGGCCGAACCGTCCTGGCCATCGAAAGCTCCTGTGACGAAACCGGAGTGGGTATCGCCCTGCTCGAGCCCGACGGGGCCATCGCACTGCTGGCCGACGAGGTGGCCTCCAGCGTCGACGAGCATGCGCGCTACGGCGGCGTGGTGCCCGAGATCGCCTCGCGCGCGCACCTTGAGGCACTCGGACCCACCGTGCGGCGGGCGCTGTCGACCGCAGGAATCTCACGTCCCGATGTCGTCGCCGCCACCATCGGACCCGGTCTGGCCGGTGCCCTGATGGTGGGGGTGGCGGCCGCCAAGGCCTACGCCGCGGCCTGGGGTGTGCCGTTCTACGCGGTCAACCACCTCGGCGGGCACCTCGCCGCCGACGTCTACGACCACGGTCCGCTACCCGACAGTGTCGCCCTGCTGGTGTCCGGCGGACACACCCACCTCCTGCACGTGCGCTCGCTGGCCGAGCCGATCATCGAGCTCGGCAGCACCCTCGACGATGCGGCGGGCGAGGCCTACGACAAGGTGGCCCGGTTGCTTGGACTGGGGTATCCCGGCGGGAAGGCGCTCGACGATCTGGCCCACGACGGAGACCGCAACGCCATTGCCTTCCCCCGTGGAATGACCGGCCCGCGAGATGATCCGTACGCATTCAGCTTCTCCGGACTCAAGACCGCGGTAGCCCGCTACATCGAGTCTCACCCTGACGCACACTACGGCGATGTCGCCGCCTCGTTCCAGGAGGCGGTCGCCGATGTGCTGACTGCCAAGGCTGTGCGCGCGGCCACCGAAACCGGTGTGTCCACGCTGCTGATCGCCGGAGGTGTGGCGGCTAATTCACGGCTGCGTGAATTAGCTGAACAGCGTTGTGCCGCAGCGGGTTTGACATTACGCATACCGCGACCCCGGTTGTGCACCGATAATGGCGCGATGATCGCTTCTTTCGCCGCACATCTGCTCGCCGCCGGCGCGGCGCCGTCACCGCTGGACGTCGCCACCGATCCGGGTCTTCCGGTCATTTCCGGGCAGGTGAGATGAGTACCGAGGACCGGTGGGCGATCACCGATCTCATCTACCGCTACGCCGAACTGATCGACTCCGGTGACTTCGACGGCCTGGGCGCATTGTTGGGCCGGGCAGATTTCGGCGGGGCCAAGACGCCGACCATGTCCGGTGCGGCGAACATCGCCGGACTGTTCGCCATGACCACCCGGCGCTTTCCCGACGCCTCAGGGCCGGGCACGCCTGGGACCCGGCACCTGGTTCTGAATCTCATCATCGAGGTCGCCGATGACGCCACGGCCGCCGCCCGCTCGACCTTCTGTGTCGTGCAGGCCACCGACCGGGTGGCATTGCAGCCGATCGTGGTGGGCCGCTACTTCGACCGCTTCGCCCGTGATGCGGGCGGGTGGTACTTCACCGAGCGCATCGCCGACGTGGAGATGGTGGGCGACGTCTCCGACCACCTGCTCATCGACCACCGGCAGTTCGACGGACCCCGTCAGCAGGGCTGATTCGGCCCACGGCGAATCGCAGAGGACCCCCCTTGAGTGCTAGCACTCTCCGGTATAGAGTGCTAGGCGGCAGGCGCACAACCCCTGACGTCGGCACCCGCGATGACGGCGCGAGGGCACGGACGAATGCCGATCACCTGGTTAAACCGATTCGGTCCGGGGAACAGCCCCGGGCCACAGCCATAACAGTGGAGGGTTCCATCGTGGCGAGCGTGAACATCAAGCCACTCGAGGACAAGATCCTCGTTCAGGCCAACGAGGCCGAGACGACCACCGCGTCGGGTCTGGTCATCCCGGACACCGCCAAGGAGAAGCCGCAGGAAGGCACCGTCGTTGCCGTCGGCCCCGGCCGGTGGGATGAGGACGGCGAGAAGCGGATCCCGTTGGACGTCGCTGAGGGTGACACCGTCATCTACAGCAAGTACGGCGGCACCGAGATCAAGTACAACGGCGAGGAATACCTGATCCTGTCGGCACGCGACGTGCTGGCGGTCGTCAACAAGTAGTAACCGTGAACCGCCCCGGAAACCCCGCGTCTAACGCGATGGTTTCCGGGGCGGAACGCGCTTAAGCGAAAGTCGGGAACGCAGCACATGAGCAAATTGATCGAATTCAACGAGACCGCGCGTCGTGCGATGGAAGCCGGTGTCGACAAGCTGGCTGATGCTGTGCGCGTCACCCTCGGCCCGCGTGGCCGGCATGTGGTGCTGGCCAAGGCTTTCGGCGGCCCGACCGTCACCAATGACGGTGTGACTATCGCCCGCGAGATCGAACTGGAAGATCCGTTCGAGAACCTTGGCGCGCAACTGGTCAAGTCGGTGGCGACCAAGACCAACGATGTCGCCGGCGACGGCACCACCACGGCCACCGTGCTGGCGCAGGCCATGATCCACAACGGTCTGCGCAACGTGGCCGCCGGCGCCAACCCGATCGCACTCGGACTCGGTATCAGCCGCGCGGCCGATGTGGTCTCCGAGGCCCTGCTGGCGGCGGCCACCCCGGTGGCCGGTAAGACCGGCATCGCCCAGGTCGCGACGGTGTCTTCCCGCGATGCCGAGGTCGGCGAGATGGTCGGCGAGGCCATGACCCAGGTCGGCGGCGATGGTGTGGTCAGCGTCGAGGAGTCCTCGACGATGAACACCGAACTCGAGGTCACCGAGGGCGTCGGCTTCGACAAGGGCTTCATCTCGGCCTACTTCATCACCGACTTCGACTCCCAGGAAGCCGTCCTCGAGGACGCCCTGGTGCTGTTGCACCGCGACAAGATCGGGTCGCTGCCCGACGTGCTGCCCCTGCTGGAAAAGGTGGCCCAGTCCGGTAAGCCGTTGCTGATCATCGCCGAGGACGTCGAGGGTGAGGCGCTGTCCACCCTGGTGGTGAACGCCATCCGCAAGACCCTCAAGGCCGTCGCGGTCAAGGCGCCATTCTTCGGGGATCGTCGCAAGGCGTTCCTCGATGACCTGGCGGTGGTGACCGGCGGACAGGTGGTCAACCCGGATGTCGGACTGCTGCTGCGCGACGTCGGCCTGGAGGTCCTGGGCTCGGCCCGGCGCGTCGTGGTCACCAAGGACTCCACTGTGATCGTCGACGGCGGCGGCACCCATGAGGCCATCGCCGACCGGGTCAAGCAGTTGCGCTCCGAGATCGAAAACACCGAATCCGATTGGGACCGCGAGAAACTCGAGGAGCGCCTGGCCAAGTTGTCCGGCGGCGTTGCGGTCATCAAGGTCGGCGCGGCCACCGAGACCGCGCTCAAAGAACGCAAGCACCGCGTCGAGGATGCGGTCGCGGCCGCCAAGGCCGCCGTCGAAGAGGGCATCGTGACCGGCGGCGGTAGCGCACTGGTGCAGTCCCGATCGGCGCTCAAGGAACTGCGCGACTCAGTCACGGGTGACGAGGCATTGGGCGTCGAGGTGTTCTCCGCGTCGCTGTCCGCGCCGCTGTACTGGATCGCCACCAACGCCGGCATGGACGGCTCGGTCGTGGTGAACAAGGTCAGCGAACTGCCCACCGGGCATGGTTTCAACGCCGCCACGCTGACCTACGGTGATCTGATCGCCGACGGTGTCATCGACCCGGTGAAGGTCACCCGTTCGGCGGTGCTCAACGCGGCATCGGTGGCGCGGATGATCCTGACCACCGAGACCGCGATTGTGGAAAAGCCGGCCGGGCACGACGACGACGGGCACGGCCACCACGGCCACTCGCACTGAGCAATCACTGCGCGTTCTAAACTAATCGCTGTGAAGAGGGTATTCGCCGACGGCCGCGGTCGCTGGTTTGCCGTTGCGGCCTCGGTCGCCGTCTCGGCCGCCATGTTCGCAGCCCAGGGCAAACCGGCCCCGTCGGGTACTGCGGTGTCCGCACCGAGTCCGACGAGCGCTTCCGTGCCCGCCGCCGCGCCGCCGGCGGCAAGTTCTAGGGAAGCGGAACTGCTGGTCGCCAGCGCACCCGTACCCGACGCGAACTTTGAGTTCGAGTTAGCGCCCGGGCGTGCACCTGAGCAGGGGCTTCAGATCCACACCATCTGGGCCGCCCGAGCCATCAGCACGATGTTCCTGGAGATCCAGACCATCGGCGGGGTCCGGCAGGATCCACTTCCGTGGCACCCCAACGGGTTGGCGATTGATGTGATGATCCCGAACTACCACTCAGCCGAAGGTATTGAACTCGGCAATCAGATCGCCGGGTTCGCCTTGGCGAATGCGAAGCGGTGGGGCGTGCTGCACGTGATTTGGCGGCAGGGCTTTTATCCGGGCATCGGCGCGCCGAGTTGGACCGCGGACTACGGAAACGAAACCGCCAACCATTTCGACCACGTTCACATCGCCACCGTCGGCGGCGGATACCCGACGGGTCGGGAAAAGTATTACCTGGGTTCGATGGTCACCACGCCTTAAAGCTCAGTAGGCTCGCTCGAATGTCGGCCGCCCCCTCGTTCAATCGCGGCGCGAAGACCGTACGGGCGCATGACCCCGAAGCCCTCGCGATCGCCGAATCGCTACCTATCACCGGCAAGCGCCTTCGCGCCATTGTCCGAGACCTCAGTGAGATCGGTTCGTGCGATCTGGGCTACCGCGTCACCGGCACACCGGAGGATAAAGCCACCGCCGAGTACGTCGCGTCGAATCTCAGGCGCGCCGGCCTGGATGGCTGCGGTACCGAACGGGTCCGGGTCGACGGATGGCGCCTGTCGGGGGCCAGTGTCGCGATCGCGGGCGGCAAGACCTACCAGGCGACGAGCTTCGGAGGCGTGCCGGGCACCGGTCCCAGAGGCATCACCGCACGTTTCGTCGACGTCGGCCGTGGTGATCGCAAGGCGCTCGAAGGTATGGATCTCGCCGGTGCGGTCGTGCTGTGTGACTGGGATCGCGCGGCGTATCCGCCGCGGCTGGCAGGTCTTGAACTCGGGCGGCGCGGGGTCCGCGCGATCGTCATCAACTGTCCGCCGGGCGGACCCTACTACCAGGCCCCCAACGCACTCGGCGCGTTCGACAGTGGCTGGCATGACGGCGCTCCGCCGTTCGTTCTGATCCGCAAGGAACATGCGGCCGACATCAGGAAGAAACTCGCCGGGGGTGACGCGAGGGCCACGGTCACCCTCGATGCCAAGCTCTCCCGCGATGCCGTGGGCTACAACTCGATCGGTTATCTCGGTGACGGCGATCCGCGTAAGCCGATCGTCATCGGCGCCCACCACGACGGTTGGAATCATGGCGCCTGGGATAACGCGACCGGTGTGGCATCGCTCATCGTCATGGCGGAAGCACTCCAGCAGGCCGGTATCAACCCCCGCCACCGGATGGCGTTCAGTTCTCGTACCGGCGAGGAGTACGGGATGGTGGGCTCCGATTGCGACTGGTGCGTCGGCGCCTGGGAGCAGGTCGCCCATACCCACCCGGACTGGGGCGCCAACGCCGCTTTTCACCTGTGCCTCGAGGCCAGCGGTCACCCCACCATGCGGATGATCATGCTGACCCCGCCCGATCTCGCCCGCTGGGCGCGCGGGGCCTGCCGGACCGGAGAAGCCAAGGGATGGCTCGACACCGGTTGGTATAGCGACAGTCCTTCCACCGGAACGGAACAGTGGCCGTTCCTCATTCGCGGGGTCCCCGGCGTCACCGCATTCAACTGGGATAGGTGGTTTGAGAAAGCGCTCTATCACACCCAGTTCGACACCCTCGACGCCCTGGACTTCAACAAATTGGAGAAGCAGGTGCGGTTCTTCTCCTACCTGCTACTCATGGCCGACCGGGATCCGGACGGGATTCTCAACCACGCCGATCGGGCGCGCCATCTCAAAGCTGCCGTCAAGGACTGCGGCGTTCCGACCGCGGGCATCGAGCGTGCAGCGGAACGGCACGGTAAGCGCAAGGGCCGCGCGGCCTTCACCAAGGTCGGCACCGAATTGTCGGCAGTCGACAGCTCAATCGAGACCTGCTACCCACACACCCAGTTTGCGAAAGATCTCAGGGAACTCAATGCCGCCCGCACCGCTCTGATGGCGGAGGATGATCGGCGCGCGGCACGACACCTGCTGAGAGTCGGCGATAACAAGGTTGCAGCCCTCCTGAGTCGCGATGCCCACGCGACACACCTGGAACGGCGGGCCCAGAACAAAAAGAGCGAGCACTGGGTCGGTGCCAGTCACCTTCCCGTCGGGCCGAATCTGTGGGATGAGATCGCATCGTTGCAAGGCATCCCGCAAGCCCGAGCGAAAGGCCCGTGGATCCAGCGCTCACTTGACAGGCACATCGCCCGCACCCGCAAGGAATTGCAACGAGTCATCACCGCAATGCAACGCGCACTTGATTGAGTGCACTAGGGAGTATGAGATGAAGTTCCGTCAGACGTTCGGATTGTTACTTATTCCTGTCGTCGTTGCCGGTGCAGCCGGCTGCGGTCGATCGTCGGACTCGACCGGCAGCGTGGCGGCCTCGTCGTCGGCAACGCAGGGTCCGTCGGGCGACCCGACCAAGGATCAGACGCTGGGCAGCCCGCACCGGGGCGGCACGATGAAGGTCATCTGGCAGGGCTTCGGATCGTCGATCGACCCGGGTATCGACTATGACGGCAACTGGTCGCTGCTGCGGATGACCAACGACGGCCTACTGACCTGGAAGCGCGTCCCCGGCGCGGACGGCAACACCCTGGTACCCGACCTCGCCACCGAGATCCCGAAGCCAAGCGAGGACGGACTCAGCTACGAGTTCACGCTGCGCAAGGGTGTGAAGTATTCGACTGGCCGGGAGGTCAAGCCGAGTGACTTCAAGGCGACGATCGAGCGTCAGTACAAGCTGCCCGGCCCGGTCTCGAACTTCTACTCGGCGATCAAGGGCGGCGCGGAGTGCGAGGCAACTCCGGAAGCCGGCAAGGTATGCAATCTGAGCGATGGAATCCTCGCCGATGACGCAGCCATGACCGTGACCTTCAAACTCGCCAAGAAGGATCCGGATTTCCTCCAGAAGCTCGCACTTCCGTTCGCCTATGTCCTGCCGGCCGATACTCCGGCCGAGGAAGCCGGTGTGAAGCCGTTGCCTGCGACCGGTCCGTACATGATTGAGAGCTACACGCCCAGCGAGAGCATGGTGATGGTCCGCAATCCGGAGTTTGTGCAGTGGTCGGGCGAGGCGCAGCCGAACGGCTACCCGGACCGGATCGAGTTCAACCTCGCGATCAACCCGAACGAGGGCACCACGCAGGTCGCCAACGGGGACGCGGACTATATCGCTGACCAACCCCCGGCCGACCGGCTGGAGGAGATCAGCACTAAGTACCAGGATCGGATCTTCATCGACCCGAGGCCGCAGGTGTATCACATGGTTCTCAACACTCAGGTCGCGCCGTTCGACAACCTTAAGGTCCGCCAGGCGCTCAATTACGCGGCAGATCGCAAGGCGCTGCAGCAGATCTGGGGTGGCCCGAAGCTCGCGGAGATCACCTGTCAGGTGCTGCCGCCGAACTTTCCGTCGTATGAGCCGTACTGCCCGTGGACGAAGGACCCGGGGACGACGTGGAGCGCACCGGACATGGAGAAGGCCCGCCAGCTCGTCGAGGAGTCGGGAACCAAGGGGCAAAAGGTGGTCATCATCACCACGAACGAGGATGGCTACACCGCGATCAGTAACTACTTCGTTTCGCTGCTGAAGGAACTTGGATACGACGCAAGCTCGAAGTCGATGAATTCCAGCGTCCAGTACACCTATGTTCAGGACTCGGCGAATAAGGCACAGATCAGTCCGAGCTACTGGTATCCGGACTACACCGCGCCCGCGGACTTCCTGGATGTGGTCGTGGGATGCGGCGGATATCGGGCTAACAGCACGGCTAATCCGAACCTCTCCATGTTCTGCGATCCGGCGATCGACAAGAAGACCAAGGAGGCCGAGGCGTTGCAACTGACCGATCCCGATGCGGCGGCCAAGGCGTGGACCGAGATCGACAAGCTCGTTACCGATGCTGCGCCGTGGGTACCGATGTTCGTCGGCAGCAAGCTCGACTTCGTCTCGGCTCGGGTGGGCAACTACAAGTACAACCCGTCGGTCGTGGGTGGATTCATGATCGAGCAAGCCTGGGTGCAGTAACGGCAAACATGACCTGCACGTGACCATGACCACGCAGGCCGCCGCCCGCCCGGGCCGGGGGACCTGGGCGATCGCGATCTCTCGACTGCGCCGAAACCGTGCCGCGATGCTCGCGGCGGTGGCCCTGGTTCTGATAGCGGCGGGCACCCTGCTTGCTCCGGTCTACGCCAGCCACGTCGCCCACACCGATCCGTTTGCCTCAAATCTGTCGGGGATGGTGCAGATCGACGGACGGCAGGTCGCCGTCATCCAGCCGAACGACAGCGGCCTCGGCTCGATTCCGATCGGGCCGACGCTGCGATCGCAATACTTCCTCGGCGCCGATACCCAGGGTCGCGACGTGGCTGCGCGGCTGCTCTACGGCGGCCGCGCATCGCTGCTCGTCGGTATTGGTGCGGCGTTGCTCGCGTGCCTCGTCGCAACGTTGGTGGGGCTTTTCGCCGGCTTCATCGGGGGAGCGACCGACGCTGTCGTCTCGCGGACGCTCGATGTCATCTGGGCTTTCCCGATCTACCTTCTCGCCATCGCGCTCTCGACAGTGTTACTCACTCAGGGCATCTCGCTGGGGCCGATCACGGTCGATCCGCAGAGCCTGTGGTTGCCGATTCTCATCATCGGGGTGATCTATGTCCCCTACGTGGCACGTCCGGTGCGAGGCGAGGTGATCGCGGTCCGACGCCGAGACTACATCGAAGCATCGATCGCCCAGGGCGCCCGGCGCAGGCGTCTGCTCTTCCGCGAGGTGCTACCGAATGTCATCCCGAGCGTGATCGTCATATTCCCTCTCATGGTCGCGACGTGCATCCTTACTGAGTCGGCCCTGTCGTTCCTCTCGATCGGCGTCCAGCCCCCGCAAGCGAGTTGGGGCAGTCTTGTCAACGACGGTCAGACCCAGCTCTATACCCGGCCATGGGTCTCGATCGCTCCGGGAATCCTGATCACTGTCACCATCCTGGCGCTCAACGTTCTCGGCGACGGCGTCCGCGAGGCGGTCGACCCCCGCGCGAAGGTGCGCACCCGTCGGCTGCGGAAGTCGCGATGATCGCGTTCATCGTCCGCCGGTTCCTATCGATGACGGTCGTGCTGTTCTCCCTGAGTGTTCTGGTATTCCTCATCTTCTTCGCCACACCCGGAGTCGATCCGGCACGCCGGATGGCGGGGCGCAATGCAACGCCGGCGAATATCGCGGCCATTCGCGCTGAGTTCAGTCTCGATCGACCTCTGCCCATTCAGTACGTGACAATGATGGACCACATCGTCGTCCAGCGTGACGTCGAGTCGTACACAAATCGCGGCGTTCAGGTGATCCCCGAGATCGTCCGCGCCGCGCCGGTGACGCTCTCACTGGTGCTCGGCGCATCCGTCATCTGGGTCCTCGCCAGCATCGCGTTGGGCGTCCTGTCGGCCGCGCTGCGCGGTACTGTCTGGGATCCGCTGATCATGGCTATCGCGCTCGTCGGTGTGTCGCTGCCGGTGTTTTGGCTCGGGATGGTCGCAAACCTGCTCACCCAGCAACGGTGGAACGACACATGGATCTTCAGATGGGTTCCGCCCCTTGGCTATACGCGACTGACGGACAATCCACTGCTGTGGTTCCAGCACCTGGTGATCCCCTGGATCGTCCTCTCGATCCTGTTCGTCGGGTTCTACGCGCGAGTGCTTCGGTCGGATCTCATCGAGAAGGAGAACGAGGACTACATCCGCACCGCCCGCGCCAAGGGTATCTCCGAGAGTCGAGTGCTGCTGCGGCATCAACTCCGGGCTTCCCTCATCACCTTCGTGAGCCTGTTCGGGCTGGACTTCGGTGCGTTGGTGGCAGGCGGGGCACTGCTCGTCGAAGTAGTGTTCGGACTGCCCGGGGTGGGCCGGCTGACGTACCTTTCGCTTGCCGGGCTCGACCTTCCGGTCATCATGACAACCGTTCTCTACGGGGCGTTCGTCATCGTCATCGCCAGCGCGGCTGTCGATGTCCTCTATGCCTGGCTTGATCCGAGGACGCGGGCCTCGTGAGCGCACCACTGCTGGAGGTCGTCGACCTGCGCGTGCGGTTTGAGACCGAGACCGGCCCGGTAACCGCGGTGGACGGCGTCTCCTTCACTGTCGAGGAACAGAGCATCGTCGGTATCGTCGGCGAGTCCGGATCCGGTAAGAGCGTGACGATGATGAGTGTGATGGGTCTGCTCATCGACCCGAACGCTCGTATCGAGGGCGAGGTGCGCTACCGGGGGCGCGATCTGCTGGCGCTCAAACGTGACGAGTGGAGGCAGATCCGCGGAGCGGAGATCGCGATGATCTTTCAGGACCCGATGACCTCGCTGCACCCGGTGCTGCGGGTGGGCGCTCAGATCGCTGAGCAACTCCGGGCGCATGAGCGTCTGTCCAAGGCGCAAGCCCGAGACCGGGTCGTTGAGTTGTTACAGCAGGTCGGGATTCCCGATCCGGCGCAGCGGCTCAATTCCTACCCGCATGAGTTCTCCGGCGGACAGCGTCAACGCCTGATGATCGCAATGGCGTTGTCCTGCAAGCCCAAACTGCTGATCGCTGATGAGCCCACCACCGCGCTTGACGTCACGATCCAGGCACAGATCCTGGATCTGATCCGCGCCGTCGCGCGGGACTATGGCACCAGCGTCGTCCTGATCACCCATGATCTCGGCGTCGTCGCCCAGATCGCCGATCACGTTCAGGTGATGTACGACGGGAAGGTGGTCGAGTCTGGTCCGACGGCGGCGATCTTCGACGATCCTCGTCACCCGTACACCTGGGGACTGCTCGGCTCAATGCCCCGGGTCGACCGGCCCCGACTGGACCGGTTGCCGACGATTCCCGGTGCACCACCGGATCCGCACGAGCACCGGTCGGGCTGTGTGTTCGCTCCGCGCTGTGACCACAGGCTGGCCGAGTGCGCCACGACGCCGCCGCTCGTTGCTGACGACGCGGGACATCTCGACGCGTGCATCCTTCCCCGAGACGGGCGGGCAGCGCTGAGATGAATGTTCCATTGTTGCGCGCGACCGGCGTCTCCAAGCGTTATCCACTGCGAGGCGGCGGTCTACTGCGGCGCACCCGGGGATGGATCCACGCGGTTGACGATGTCTCGCTTGATGTCCGTGAGGGCGAGACGCTCGGGCTCGTCGGAGAATCGGGATGCGGTAAATCGACACTCGGGCGTGTGCTGCTGCGTCTGCTGGACCCCGATTCAGGAACGATCTCCTTCGCCGGAACTGATATCACAGGTATCAGGGGCGAGGATCTGCGCCGGATGCGCCGGGAGATGCAGATCGTGTTTCAGGATCCCGCGGCATCGCTGAACCCCCGGCACCGTGCCGGCGCGATCGTCGGGGCGCCGTTAGCCATTCATGGCGTGGGCACCGCAGCCCAGCGCTGGGAGCGAGCGCGGGAGCTTCTGGAGATCGTCGGGCTGCGACGCGAATACGCCGACCGCTATCCGCACGAATTCTCCGGCGGTCAACGCCAACGCATCGGCATTGCCCGGGCGATCGCGCTCAATCCCCGCCTTGTGATCGCCGATGAACCGGTGTCGGCCCTTGACGTGTCGGTCCAGGCCCAGATTCTCAACCTGCTTGCCGACCTGCAGCGGGATCTCGGTCTCACGTACGTCTTCATCGCGCACGATCTCGCCGTCGTGCGGCAGGTGTCGGATCGGGTTGCGGTCATGTACCTCGGTCGGATCGTCGAGATCGGACCGGCGCTCGAGGTGTGTGACCGCCCCGCGCATCACTACACGAATGCCCTGTTATCGGCGGTGCCCATTCCCGAGGTGTCCGGGATCGGCACGCGCGAAAGGATCATCCTCCGTGGCGATGTGCCAAGCCTTGCCACACCACCGACCGGCTGTGCGTTTCACCCCCGCTGTGCGGCGGCAACGGATCTGTGTGCCCGTGAGCGACCGGCACTGGTTCCGCGGGCCTCCGGCACCGGGGAGCACGCGGTGGCCTGCCACCATCCGATCTGAGAGCCTCAGGCGCTTCGGCGTCCGATTCCCCGCTTGAGCAGCAGTTCCCGCTCGGCCTCGCTCAAGCCGCCCCAGATGCCGTAGGGCTCGCCGACCGTCAACGCGTGCGTCCGGCACTGGGTGATTACCGGGCACTGGCGGCACATCTGCTTTGCTCTCATTTCGCGCTGGGTCCGAGCCCGGCCGCGCTCACCGTCGGGATGGAAGAACACCGACGATTCGACGCCCCGGCAGAGGCCCTGTAACTGCCAGTCCCAGGTATCGGCGTTCGGACCAGGTAGCTGCTGCGGCTGTAACATCTGAAAGCCTCTCTCCCCGTGCATGTTTCGCACATCTGACCCGTGAATCAATGTTGAGCTGTGTCGCCGTTGACCACTCGTGACCGCAACGTTAGGAGAGCTGATGAAACCCCGTCAAGGGTCTTTGGATGTGCAAAATCACCTATCCGCAGCGTGGGAATTTACGTCACGTTCATCTTTGAACCGTTTGCCTTCGATTCACCCAGGAGACCCCCGGCGTTGGGTATGTCTGCTCTGAAGTTGGGGCCTTGAGTTGACACGGTCGTAACGCGGGCAGCACAAACTCTTAACCGCGATTGATAGCGTCGCCAACCGATGACTTCGAGCACGCCGGTCCCCGTGTTGGCCGCCGCTGCCTTCGGCGCTGAACCCGGCCGCTGGCCGTTGCCGCCGGCACGGGGCGCGCAGGAACTTCTGCTGCGTGCCGTGGCGGCCGGCGGCCAGGGGCGCTACGCATGCGCCCAGGCCGATCTCGCTGAACTGCTCCGCCGCGACCCCCCTGGGCGATGGGTGTCATTGGCCATGAGCACCCGGGCGTCGTTTTACCGCCAGCTGGGTTGGCACGCACTGGCCCGCGGATGGGACGGCCGGGCGCTGGCCCGGGCCGGCAGGGATGCCCAGGCCGGTGTCGACGCCCTCATCGGCCTGGCGGCCGATGCACTCGGACTGGGCCGGCTGGCCGCCTCGGCCGCACTGCTCACCCGCGCCACCGCACTGCTGGACTGTGCCGGTGCCGGTGCCGGTGCCGACGCGCCGCCCGACCGCTTGCCGATCAGGCTGTCCTGGGTGCGCGCTGAACTGGCGATGGCGGCGGGCCACGGCGACGATGCCCGCGACCATGCCCGGCACGGGGTCGACCTCGCCGCACAGGCGCTTCCGGCCCTGCGTCGGCATCGTGTGAAGAGTGACGTCGTGCTCGCGGCGGCGTTGTGCAGTGCTGGCGACCTGGCGGCGTCGCGCGCGGTGGCCGACGTGGCGCTGACCGACACCCTGACCTACGGCCTGGTGCCGCTTCGCTGGGCTTTGGCCTGTCTGCTGGCCGGAATCGGCAGTGCGACCCACGGCCCGACCGAAATCGCCGATATTCGGGACCGCAGCGCCGCTTTCATCACGCGCCACGGCGGTCACCTGCGCAGCAGCTAACGGCCGATCCGCAGTTCCGGCCGATATTGTCTGTAGCTGAGCCAGCCCGCCGGAATTCCCCGGACCGTAACGTTGGAGATGCCGTCGCCGATGTCCATTCCAGGAGAGCGTCTCGACGCTGCTGTGGCGCAGGCCGTGGCAGGCGATCGGAATGCCCTCCGAGAAGTAGTGGAGATCATCCGCCCGATCGTGGTCCGGTACGTCCGGGCCCGAGTGGGGGCCGCAGAGCGCAGTGGGCTCTCGGCTGACGACGTTGCTCAGGAGGTTTGCTTGGCCGCCATCCAGGCGCTGCCGCGCTACCAGGACCAGGGACGCCCCTTCCTGGCCTTCGTCTACGGCATTGCGTCACACAAGGTCGCCGACGCTCACCGCGCGGCCGGCCGTAACCGCTCCGAGCCCACCGAGGTGGTACCGGAACGGCTCTCGCTGGATGCGGGTCCCGAGCAGATGGCCATTCAGTCCGATTCCTCCGCCCGGATGACCAAGCTGCTGTCGATACTTCCGGAGAAGCAACGCGAAATCCTGACGCTTCGGATCGTGGTGGGGATGTCCGCCGAGGAGACGGCCGAGGCCGTCGGCAGCACTCCCGGCGCCGTGCGGGTCGCCCAGCATCGTGCCCTGGCGCGACTGAAGGCGGAGATCGACGGATCGGGGTTCGACTATGTCTGATACCGGTGGGCCTGACACCCGCGGGCCTGACCCCCGTGACTTCCGCGGCGGGCCCGGTGACGAGCCGTCGCTGGATGCGATCCGCAGCAGCGACGACTTCATCAGCGCGCTTGCCAACGGCGGGCCGGCGACACCGCGTGACGCCGCAGACGCCGACCTGGCAGCACTTCTCGGCGGCTGGCGAGACGAGATGCGCTTCCCGCCGGTGACCGGCCTGATCTCAGAATCCGACGCGATCGCCGCGCTGAATACCGGACTGGCGCAGCAGCCGAACCGCGTCAACCGGGAGGTTCGGGACATCCGGTCGTCGGCCACCACGCGCAGCAGGCGTGGACTGAGCGTGGTCGGTGCCGCGGCCGCTGCCGTGATGTGTATCGGTGGATTCGGTGCCGTGGTGGCGGGCGCCGGCCCCGGCGATGCCCTCTATGGGCTGCGCACGATGCTCTTCGGCGCCCCGACTCAGGTCCGCGATGACCAGGTGGCACTCGCTGCGCGCACCGAACTGAATCAGGTGCAGGATCTCATCGCCCGCGGCGACTGGGAGCAGGCCCAGGATAAGTTGGTGGCGGTCAGTTCCCAGGTGGAGACACTCGGGGATGTGCCGCAGAAGCAGGAGTTGATGCAACAGTTCAACGACCTGTCGGCCAAGGTGGTGGAGCGCGATCCAGAAGCCACGGCCGCGCCGGGTATCACCTACACCGTGCCGCCATCGGCCACCGAGTTGGTGCCCGCGGTTGCGCCGCCCACCAGCACGCCAAGTGCGCCGTCGTTGACTGATTCTGCGACGACCACGCCGGAGTCGACCTCGTCGGGCACCGGTATCACGTCGACCTCAGCTTCGCCGGCGACGAGTCCTTCCCCGACCACGACTGCCGCTGCGACTAGCGCTGCTCCGACGACGAAGTCCCCGACGACGACTGCCGCCCCGACGACTGCGACCGCGACGACTGCGGCCCCGACGACTGCGGCCCCGACGACGACTGCGGCCCCGACGACAAGTGCCGCGCCGGCCGCGACGACCTCGGTCGCTGCGAAGTCGTCAACCCCAGACCAGGCCACGGCGGTGACCACGACGGCCGCTCCGGCGCAGGCGGTGACCACGACGCAGGCGCCCCAGACCACGGCTGCTCAGACCACCGCTGCCCAGACGACCGCTGCCCAGACCACGGCTGCCGCGACCACGACGGCGGAGGCGCCGAAGGCACCGGCACCGGTCACCACGACTACGGTCGTGATTCCGCTGCCGGTCCCGGTTGGTTAACGAAAGCCGTCGTAGTCCGATGTGGCTTCGTTGAGCGCGGCATCGGCGTAGCCGCGGCAGTAGTCCCACGTGACATACGCGTCCGGTTCCGGGTCGTAAGCCGGTTCGTGCGGGCGAACGGTGCCATCGATCAAGAGCTGAAGAAGGTTGGCGCGCAACATGTCCCAGTCGTGGTAGTGATCCTCATTGCACTCGTCGCAACACACCACCAAACCCCTGACACCTCGACGAGCCAGCAGGTTCTCATAGACCGCTAGGTCGGCCAGATCGGCCTCCACAGCGGAGCGTTCCTCGGAATCAAGCGGCTGGCCGGGCTCAATGGCATCCAACGCCGCCGATGGGTCGTACGGGTCATCGGCGAACGGGTCGGGCGGCAGGCCAGGTGGGAGGTGGTCGCGCACCCATTCAGCCTACGCAGCGCCGGAGGTATCGCGCCAGGTATCGAACCGGCGTGCCGATAGGATGGAGTCTTCGCACGCTCATGGAGGCCGCACCGATGGAACGAACCGGCGGGGACGACCCCGACAAGATCGCCATGCTGGGGCTGACCTTCGACGACGTCCTGCTACTGCCCGCCGCTTCGGATGTGGTGCCCGCGACCGCCGATACCTCCAGCCAGCTGACCCGCAAGATCCGGCTCAGGGTTCCCCTGGTCAGCTCGGCCATGGACACCGTGACCGAGGCCCGGATGGCGATCGCGATGGCCCGAGCGGGCGGCATGGGCGTGCTGCACCGCAATCTGTCCATCGCCGAGCAGGCCGTGCAGGTGGAGATGGTCAAGCGCTCGGAGGCCGGCATGGTGACCGATCCGGTGACCTGCTCACCGGACAACACCCTGGCCGAAGTCGACGCCATGTGCGCCAGGTTCCATATCTCCGGCCTGCCGGTGGTTGACGGCGACGGCGCGCTGGCGGGCATCATCACCAACCGCGACATGCGCTTCGAAGTGGATATGGACAAGCGGGTGGCCGAGGTGATGACCAAGTCGCCGCTGATCACCGCGCAGCAGGGCGTCACCGCCGATGCAGCCCTGGGTCTGTTGCGGCGCAACAAGATTGAGAAACTGCCCATCGTCGACGGACATGGGCGCCTTACCGGTCTGATCACCGTCAAGGATTTCGTCAAGACCGAGAAGCACCCGCTGGCCACCAAGGACAGTGATGGCCGACTTCTGGTCGGCGCGGCCGTCGGCGTCGGAGAGGATTCCTGGGACCGGGCGATGGCACTGGTCGACGCCGGCGTCGATGTCCTGGTGGTCGATACCGCCCACGCCCACAACCGCCGGGTGCTCGACATGGTGGGCAAGATCAAAGCCGAGGTGGGGCACCGGGTCGAGATCGTCGGCGGCAATGTGGCCACCCGAAGTGCGGCCGCGGCACTGGTGGAGGCAGGCGCCGACGCGGTCAAGGTAGGCGTCGGCCCAGGCTCGATCTGCACCACCCGGGTGGTGGCCGGCGTGGGTGCGCCGCAGATCACCGCGATCCTGGAAGCCGCGGCGGTGTGCGGTCCCGCCGGTGTCCCGGTGATCGCCGACGGTGGACTGCAGTACTCCGGTGACATTGCCAAGGCGCTGGCTGCCGGTGCGTCGGCGGCGATGCTGGGCTCGCTGCTGGCCGGTACCGCGGAGGCGCCGGGCGATTTGATCTTCGTCAACGGCAAGCAGTTCAAGAGCTACCGCGGGATGGGCTCACTGGGGGCGATGCAGGGTCGCGGCTCCGGTGGGGGTGAAGCTAAGTCATTTTCCAAAGACCGCTACTTTCAGGACGACGTGCTCTCTGAGGACAAGTTGGTTCCCGAAGGCATTGAGGGCCGGGTGCCGTTCCGCGGGCCGCTGTCCACCGTCATCCACCAACTCACCGGCGGCCTGCGCGCCGCGATGGGCTACACCGGTGCGCGCACTATCGCCGATCTGCAACGCGCACAGTTCGTTCAGATCACCGCCTCCGGGCTCAAGGAGAGCCACCCGCACGACATCACCATGACTGTCGAAGCTCCCAACTACTACGCCCGCTAGGCAAACACATCATGCGTGACATGGTTGAAATCGGTATGGGCCGAACCGCCCGCCGCACATACGAACTCAACGAGATCAACATCGTGCCCGCCAGGCGCACCCGCTCGTCCAAGGACGTGTCCACCTCCTGGCAGCTGGATGCCTACCGGTTCGATATCCCGGTCCTCGCACACCCGACCGATGCTCTGGTCTCCGCGGAGTTCGCCATCGAGCTTGGCCGTCTTGGTGGATTAGGTGTGCTCAATGGTGAGGGACTGATCGGCCGCCACGTTGACGTCGAGGCCAAGATCGCTGCGGTCATCGAACTGGCCGACGATGCGGACCCCTCGGCTTCTATCCGGCTCCTTCAGCAGTTGCATGCGGCCCCGATTGACCCCGACCTGCTCGGGGCGGCGGTGGCCCGCATCCGGGAGGCCGGGATCACCACCGCGGTGCGGGTGAGTCCGCAGAATGCCCAGGCGCTCACCCCGGCGCTGGTGTCGGCAGGAATCGACCTGCTGGTCATCCAGGGCACCATCATCTCGGCGGAGCGGGTTGCCTCCGACGCCGAGCCGCTGAACCTTAAGACCTTCATCTCCGAACTCGATGTTCCGGTGGTGGCCGGCGGGGTGGCCGATCACCGCACCGCGCTGCATCTGATGCGCACCGGTGCGGCCGGTGTGATCGTCGGCTACGGCTCGACGCTGGGCGCGACCACCAGCGACGAGGTGCTCGGCATCAACGTGCCGATGGCCACCGCGATCGCCGACGCCGCCGCGGCCCGCCGCGAATACCTCGACGAGACCGGCGGCCGCTACGTTCACGTGCTCGCCGACGGTGATATCCACACCTCCGGCGAACTCGCCAAGGCCATCGCCTGCGGTGCCGACGCCGTCCTGCTCGGCACACCGTTGGCCGTGGCCGCGGAAGCGCCCGGCAACGGGTGGTTCTGGCCGGCTGCCGCCGCGCACCCGTCGCTGCCGCGCGGTTGCATGCTCCAGGTGGCCCTCGGCGACCGGCCGTCGCTCGGTGAGGTGCTCAATGGGCCGTCCGACGACCCGTTCGGCTCACTCAACCTCGTCGGCGGGCTTCGTCGTTCGATGGCCAAGGCCGGCTATTGCGATCTCAAGGAGTTCCAGAAGGTCGGACTGACCGTCGGTAGTTAGTTTCCGGTCGCACATCCGCCTCTAGACTGTGCCGGTGCAACCGGACTCAATATCGCCTCGCCCCGTCCTGGTGGTCGACTTCGGCGCGCAATACGCCCAGTTGATCGCCCGACGCGTCCGGGAGGCCCGGGTGTTCTCCGAAGTCATCGCGCACACCGCGACCATCGAGGAGATCAAGGCCAAAAACCCGCGGGCGATCGTGCTGTCCGGTGGGCCGGCCAGCGTGTACGCCGACGGTGCGCCCCAGCTTGATCCGGGCGTGTTCGATCTCGGTATTCCGGTATTCGGCATCTGCTACGGATTCCAGGCTATGGCCCAGGCTCTCGGCGGCACCGTCGCACGCACCGGTACCAGCGAGTACGGCCGCACCGATCTCAATGTTGTTGGTGGCAAACTGCATTCGGGTCTGCCCGGTACGCAGCCGGTGTGGATGAGCCACGGTGATGCGGTGACTCATCCACCGGCCGGCTTCGAGGTGGTGGCCACCAGTGCCGGCGCACCGGTGGCGGCATTCGAGGACCGCAGCCGCGGACTCGCCGGGGTGCAGTACCACCCCGAAGTGATCCACACTCCGCACGGCCAGCAGGTGCTCAGCAGGTTCCTGCACGACTTCGCCGGGATCGATGCGGAGTGGACACCTGCCAATATCGCCGAGTCACTCATCGACGGCGTTCGTGAGCAGATCGGCGAGGGCCGGGCCATCTGCGGACTGTCCGGGGGAGTGGATTCCGCGGTGGCGGCCGCACTGGTCCAGCGTGCCGTCGGCGATCGTTTGACGTGTGTGTTCGTCGATCACGGACTGCTGCGCGCCGGCGAACGTGAACAGGTGCAACGCGATTTCGTGGCGGCAACCGGTGCCCGGCTTGTGACGGTCGATGCGCAGGACAGATTCCTCGAAGCGCTGTCCGGCGTGACCGATCCGGAGGGCAAGCGCAAGATCATCGGCCGCGAGTTCATCCGCTCCTTCGAGGGTGCGGTGCGAGACCTTTTGGCCGGCAACGATTCTGGTGTCGGGAATATCGATTTTCTGGTGCAGGGCACGCTATACCCGGACGTCGTCGAATCCGGCGGTGGCAGTGGCACCGCCAATATCAAGAGCCATCACAATGTCGGCGGTCTGCCTGCCGACCTGAAGTTCACCCTTGTCGAGCCGCTGCGGTTGTTATTCAAGGACGAGGTTCGTGCGGTTGGCCGCGAACTCGGTCTGCCTGAGGAAATCGTTGCGCGCCAACCCTTTCCAGGACCCGGCTTGGGTATCCGGATCGTCGGTGAGGTCACCGCGGATCGGCTCGATACACTGCGCCGTGCCGATTTGATCGCGCGCGAGGAGTTGACATCGGCCGGGTTGGATCAGCAGATCTGGCAGTGCCCGGTGGTGCTGCTGGCTGATATCCGTTCGGTCGGGGTCCAGGGCGACGGCCGAACCTACGGCCACCCGATCGTGCTGCGTCCGGTCTCCAGCGAAGACGCCATGACGGCGGACTGGACCCGGGTTCCCTATGAGGTGCTCGAACGGATCTCGACGCGGATCACCAATGAGGTGCCCGAGGTCAACCGGGTGGTGCTCGATGTGACGAGCAAACCGCCCGGCACCATCGAGTGGGAATAGTGCCCGGCCGCTGACCCCTTGACGCTTGTCGGCGGGTGGGTGTTTACTTCCGATATCGAACATATATTCGAAAAAAGTGGATGTCGATCGCAGCGGGAGGTGGGCGATGACGGCGGCTATCGCCCTGGAGAAGGGCCGGTCTGACCGCTCTGAACAGCTAGAACAGCTTCGACGCCAGATGGCGGCGGTCTCCGGGAAGGTGGGTGCCCGATCGCCCGCGGTTGAGGTGCCCGAGCCACTGGTGGCCGGGGTGCCGAAGGGCGCGGTGGCGGTGCTGTCGGGAGCCCGATCGCTACCGGTGAGCATGGCCGCCGCGGTGACGGCTGCGGGCGGTCATGTGGCCGTCGTCGGACTGCCGGACTTCGGGTTGTTGGCCGCCGCCGAGATGGGCGCGGATCTCACTCGGCTCGCGGTGATCCCGCAACCGGGTGCCGATCCGGTGGAGGTGGCCGCGGTGCTGATGGACGGGATGGATCTGGTGGTGCTTGGTCTGGCCGGGCGATCGGTGTCCGCGACGCGAGCGCGCGCCGTGGTGGCACGGGCCCGCCAGCGGGGCTGCACTCTGCTGGTGACGCAGGGGGACTGGCAGGGCGCGTCGATCCGGATGGATGCCCGGGTGAGTGGTTATGACATCACCTCGGCCCCCGGCGGCCCCGGCGAGGTTCCGGTGGCGGGCCACGGCCGGATCAGTGCGGTGCGGGTGTCGATCCGGACCCGAGGCCGGCAGTGACACCGGCAGTGACTGCCCGGGTGCTGGCGATCTGGTGCATGGACTGGCCGGCGGTGGCAGCGACGGCATCGGCCGAACTGCCGCACACCGCAGCGGTCGCGGTCACATCCGCCAATCGGGTGATCGCCTGTTCGGCAGCAGCGCGGGCGGCGGGGGTTCGGCGCGGTCTGCGCCGGCGTGAGGCCCAGGCGCGCTGTCCGCAGGTGCATATCGTCGGCGCCGACGAGGCCCGGGATGCGCGGTTCTTCGAGGGTGTCACGGCGGCGGTGGACGATGTGGTGCCCCGGGTCGAAGTCCTGCGGCCGGGGCTGGTGGTGTTGCCGGTTCGCGGCGCGGCCCGCTACTTCGGTTCTGAGCAGGCGGCAGCCGAACGACTAGTCGACGCCGTCGCCGCGGCCGGTGCCGAGTGTCAGGTGGGAATCGCCGATCAGTTGCCCACGGCGGTTTTCGCCGCCAAGGCCGGCCGATTGGTGACACCCGGTCAGGACGCGCCGTTCCTGTCAGAACTGTCCATCCGGCAGCTGTATACCGAGCCGAGCCTCTCCGGTCCCGGCCGAGAAGAGCTCGCAGATCTGTTGTGGCGCATGGGAATCCGAACTTTCGGCCAGTTCGCCGCGCTACCTCGTAAGGATGTTGCCTCCCGATTCGGCATCGACGCCGTGGTGGCCCACCGATTCGTCCGGGCCGAGCCCGGGCGCAGCCCTTCCGGACGCGAGTTGCCACCGGATCTTGATGCGGTACTGCACTGCGACCCGCCGATCGATCGGGTTGATGCCGCCGCGTTCGCCGGGCGGACCCTGGCCGCCGCGCTGCACCGCAGCCTGGAGGCGGCCGGTGTCGGATGCACCCGGTTGGCCATCCACGCCGTCACCGCCGGCGGTGGTGAATACAGCCGGGTGTGGCGGTGTGCCGAACCGCTGACGTCCGATGCCACCGCCGATCGGGTGCGCTGGCAACTCGACGGCTGGCTGACATCCCGGGGGACAGGTCGGCCCACCGGCCCGGTGATCATGCTGCGATTGCAGCCCGTGGAAGTCGTTTCCGCAGAAGCACTTCAGTTGCCGCTGTGGGGCGGCCTCGGCAGCGATGACCGGATGCGGGCCAGCCGAGCGCTGGCCCGGGTGCAGGGTCTGCTGGGCCTCGACGCCGTACAGCTACCGATACTCAGCGGCGGTCGACTGCCCACCGAGCGGATAACCCTGACCCCGTTCGGCGACGAGCCGGTTCCCAGTGCCGCGACCGACCGGCCCTGGCCGGGTCGGCTGCCGCAGCCCGCACCGGCCGTGCTTCTGGACCAACCGGTGGAACTGCTTGATTTTCAGGGCAATCCGGTCCAGGTGACCGATCGCGGGATGTTCACCGGCGAACCGTCCCGATTGGGCGGCACGGCGTCGCGCTACCGGGGTGAACTGAGTTGGTGGGCCGGTCCATGGCCGACCGGCGAACAGACCGCATGCGCCCAGGTGTTGGTGGACGGCACCGCGCTGCTGCTGTGCTACCGGCAGCACCGGTGGTACCTCGAGGGTGCCTACGAGTGAGCAAGCTGATCCCGGAACCAGTCCGGCCACGGCTGCTTGTCGAAGGTCACCGCATCCACGCAGACGTGGGTCATGGTCGCCTCCGCGATCAGCTCAGTGCCGCGGTCGAAGGTGTAGCGGCTGCGCAGCGAGGTGTTACCCGGCGTTTCGATCGAGACGTTCACCACCAGCTCATCGTTGAACCGCGCGGGCCGGCGGAAACGCAACTCGGCCGCGGCCACCACGAAGTCGATACCCCGTTGCGCAAACACCTCGAAGCTGCCGACCACCGAAGTCAGCGCCTCGGTGTGCGCCATGTCGATCCAGGTGAGGTAGTGGCCGTTGAACGCCCGCCCCTGCATATCGCACTCGGCATACCGCACCCGCAGCGGCATCGCGAAGTGCGCGTCAGTCGTCAATGGCGAAGTTGGTGATCCCGTCCCAGTCCACGACGGTCCACCCACTCGTCGGGTTACCGGTGAGCACAATCTGGCCCGCGTTGGGCAGGGGATGATCGGCAAGCAGGCTCGTCTTGCCGTTGCGGGCGTTGAGCAGCGTCCACATCATGATCGCCAAACCGCTGGAGAACGCGACCGGCTTGTCCTCGCCGCTCTCATACATTTTCTGAACGGCACCGGTGAACGCGTTGTTGAACTGGTTGCCATTAACTGAGCCCGGGATGCCGAACCGGCGGTCACCTTTGAGCCAGGCCTCCGGTCCCAGCAGGAAAGTGCCGGAGGTGTCTGAAATCGGGATGCCCTCGAACCAACCAGCGGGGATCTCGTTGAGACCCGGCAGTACCGTCACCTGCTTGCCCACTGCCTTCGCCATCGGAGCGGCGGTCTGCTGGGAGCGCACCATCTGCGAGGCGTAGACACCGTCGTAGCTCTTATCTGACAACCGGTTCGCCAGTGTCGTCGCCTGCTCCTGACCGACCGCTGTCAGCGGTGGTCCGGGTATCGCGGTGGAGGCGATGTCGGCCGCATTGGCCTCCGACTCACCGTGCCGAATGAACGTCAGCGTGACGTTGCGTTCCTGCGATTGTGAGCTGCCACCGCAGGCTGCGAGCATGACCATCACCAACAGTGCGGCCACCGCCGCGGAGAATTTACGGGTAGGAGAAACGTACATACCGACAGCGTGCACTGTCTTTGGCCCTGGCGGGGCGGAATTAGAGCGAGTGCAATTATGGAATCTCATCCACGAACAGGAGTGCGGCAATGGCAATCGACCCCTCGGCAATCGGTGCGGTGACCGAACCCAAGGTCTATGAGTGGACCGAACGCGACACCCTGCTCTACGCACTCGGTGTCGGCGCCGGCACCGGCGACCTCGCGTTCACCACGGAGAACAGCCATGACGTCCCTCAGCAGGTGCTGCCCACCTTCGCGGTGATCTGCTGCATGGGCTTCGCCGCCACACCGCTGGTCGGCTCGTTCAACTGGGGCATGCTGCTGCACGGCTCCCAGGAGATCCGGCTGTCCGCCCCGCTTCCGGCCTCGGGTTCGTTATCAGTGGTGGCCGAGGTCGCTGATATCCAGGACAAGGGCGAGGGCAAGAACGCCATCCTCATCCTGCGGGCCCGGGGCACCGATCCGGCCACCGGAGCACAGGTCGCCGAAACGCTCACCACATTGGTGATCCGCGGCGACGGTGGGTTCGGCGGACAACCCGGCCAGCGCGCGGCGGCCCCGGAGTTCCCCGACCGCGAACCCGATGCCCGGATCGCCCTGCCCACCCGGGAGGACCAGGCCCTGATCTACCGGCTCTCCGGGGATCGCAACCCGTTGCACAGCGATCCCTGGTTCGCCCGGGAGATGGCCGGCTTCCCCACGCCGATCCTGCACGGGTTGTGCACCTATGGTTTCGCCGGCCGGGCGCTGCTGGCCGAACTGGCCGGCGGACAGGCCGCGCGGCTCACCGCGGTGGCGGCGCGGTTCTCCGCACCGGTGTTCCCGGGCGAGACGCTGACGACGTCGATCTGGCGCACCGGTTCCGGCCGCGCGGTGTACCGCACCGAGGCCAGCGGTCCCGATGGATCCAATGCCCGGGTCGTGCTCGACGACGGCGTCGCCGAGTACAAGGACTGACGCGCCACATGTGTACCGGGATAAAACTGACGGCCGACAACGGCGATATCGTCTACGCCAGAACGATGGAGTTCGACACCCCGCTGCCGGAGTGCATCGGCTACTTTCCCCGCGGGCAGGGTTTTGTCGGTGACACCAGCTCGGGAACCGACGGTATGCACTGGACCAACACGTACGCATTCGGCGGTAACGTGCTGATCGCCAGCGGAACGCACTCGCTGGGGTCAGACGGAATGAACGAGAAGGGTCTTGTCGCAGGCGTTTTCAACCTCCCGGGGTTCACCGAGTTCTCACCGGTTTCCGATGACAATCGCGACAAAGCAATCGCCAGCTGGCAGGTTGTGCTCTATCTCCTGGGCAACTGCGCGACCACCGATCAAGCCCAGGCGGCCCTACTGTCCGGCGACGTCGTCGTCGTCGATACCGACTTTCCGTTCACACCCACGACCAAAGGCCAACTTCCGATCCATCTGCGCGTCGGCGATGCCAGTGGGAAGACGATTATTTGCGAATGGCACACCCTCAACCAGCCGCCGACGATCCTCGAGTCACCGGGAGGCTGCGTGACGAACCTGCCGCGTTTTGAGTTCCACTTGAACAATTGGGAGCACTTCAAGTCGCTCTCGCCGTACAACCCGGCCGGCCCGTTCACGGCCGGTGGTTCTCAGAGTTACAAGATCACGATGGGCAATGGTTACGTCGGTATGCCGGGCGGCAGTAACTCGCCCGATCGCTTCATTCGCGCCAGCCTGTACGCGCGCGATGCGTACGCCGATAAGACCGGCGCCGACGCAGTGTGGACGGCGTGGCATGTGATGAACAACTTCGATCTGCCGCGGGGGATTCTGCGCAATGTGACGGACACGGGTGTTGAGTCGACCGAGTACACGCTGTGGACCAGCGTCGCGGATACCAAGAACCTGAAGTACTACTACCGGGTGCACGAGAATCCTGCGATCTACGAGTTGGATCTGGGCGATCAGGACCCGACCGGCACAGCGTCCCTCATCGATGACAGGCCCTCCAACTCCCCGATCGTGACGGTTCCGGTCAAGTTCTGAGTAAACCCAGCCCGGTTCGGCTAAATGACCCCGCCGACGAGGCGGCCGATTGCGTAGGTGATCACCATCGCAATCGCACCACCGATCACCACCCGCCGGGTGGCCAACTTCGGGTCGGCGCCGCCGAGGCGCGCGCTCATCCACCCGGTGATGCCCAGTGCCAGCAGAACGGCCGCGAAGGTGATCGGGATCCGAGCCGACGGGGGCGGCAGCAGAATCGCCAGTAGCGGCAGCATCGCCCCGACGGTGAAGGCGATCGCCGAGGAGATCGCGGCATGCCAGGGGTTGGTGAGTTCGTCGGGGTCGATACC
>Ga0194055_10000126_pt1 | contig 55279 bp, 86 predicted proteins | sample SepL449m_MetaG_FD_155482 | JGI IMG/M metagenome (GOLD analysis project Ga0194055, IMG submission 155482) | Anoxic zone freshwater microbial communities from boreal shield lake in IISD Experimental Lakes Area, Ontario, Canada - Sep2016-L442-9m | ecosystem: Environmental > Aquatic > Freshwater >... | reverse complement strand
AAGTTATCACATTAAGAATGTTCCGTGAGTTCTATCAGTTCATGTGGATGAATAGAAGTTATTGGGAACCAAGATTAAAGAATGCATAATATGGGAAAAATAGGAGATTTATTTAAAAATAAACTAGCAAAAGCTTTTACTGAACCTGGTGTAAAATTAAATGGTGAAACCATGAAAGATTTTTCAAGTTATAATAGAAATATAACAGAAAAAAATGAAGTGTCTGAAGATAAAAAAGAAGAAAATACTGAAGCATGGAGTGAAAAATACAAAAAATCTATAGATTGTTCACATCCAAAAGGTTTTAGTCAGAGAGCTCATTGTCAAGGTTTAAAGAAAAAGAGTAAATCTGAAACCAAAGAAACGACTTCATCTGGATCAGCAGGCGCATATTCAGGACCATTATTTGGTGAATTTAATTCAAAAAGTAATTCAGAAACACCTAGTTTAATTAGAAAAGGTAAGAGTGAAAAAGTTGAAGCTAAAGAAGCGACTGGATCAGGTTCAGTGGGAGCTTACTCAAGTCCTGCAATGTGGGCAAAATCAACTAAGAAGAAAGATTGGGGACCAAGTAGAAAAACACAAATACCTGGTGGTGGATTTGTAAAAGTTAAAAAGAAATGTACTAAGTTTCCATATTGTAATCAAGGAGATATAAATGCTCTGAGTATTAGTAAAAATGAATCGGTTAAAGAAGCAATTAAGAATGTTTCAAATAAATTGAATATTAGTGAGATTGAAATTAAAAAGATTCTACAAAATGAAATTAATAAAATAAGTAAAAGAACTAAATAAAGATATTTATAATAAAAAATACAATGAACGACTTCAAAAATAACATTGACAAAATGGTCTCAAAAATCCTTTCTGAGGAAATAGAGAAAAAATCTAAACAAGTTTCTGAACAAATTGATGAGGAACTTAAAGGTAATCAAAAGAAATTAGACATTGCTGAGCCTAAAGGTAAATTAACTGCTGCTGATTTTAAAAAATTAAGAGGAGCTAAAAAACATAAAAAAGAAGTAGAAGAGTTTTTCTTTGATGATGAAGATGAAATTCTTGGAGATTACGAAGGTGATGAAGCGGAAGACGAAGAAGCTGAAGAATTATCTCAACAAGAACCAACATATGTTGGTAAAGGGTTGGATGATAATAAAATTAAAAATAAAATCAGAAACAAAATGTTTGGTTCATTTGATGACGAGCATGGTTGGTTTGATAATGATGATAGATCAGTAGAACCTGATTTTGATTATGATGAAGAAGAAGAATTTCATGATTTTCCATCTTTAATGGATAAACATGGTAAAAACCAAAAATGGTTTGGACCTAATGACGGAGAAACATTTTTCAAAAGATATCAAGATAAATTTGGTGGTAAACCATTTAGAGTTAGACTTGCAAAGGGTTTAGAAGAAGACGCTGAAACTGATGAAGGAAATGAATTTTCAGGTGCTTTAGACAATGCTAGAAAACATCATGAAAAAAGTTTTGAAGTTGGCGGTCACAAATATCCTGTAAAAGAAGCTAGAGACAAATGGATTCAAAAAACAAATATGAAAAAAGGCGATTTACATAAAAAATTAGGTGTACCTGAAGGAGATAAAATTCCTGTATCCAAATTAAAAACTTTAAAGGCGGAACTTCATAAAAAATCTGAAGGTGATAAAAAATTATCTGCGGCTGATTCAAAATTATTAAAACAAGTTAATTTAGCACTTACATTAAAGAGTGTGAAAGAAAATGTAAATGTACTTTCTTTAACTGAAACAGAATTGATTGATATGATTGAGAGTTTGGTATTAGAACAAAAGGTAAAAGATGTTGCTGAAAAAAATAATATTAGTAAAAAAGAAGCAACAGGATTAAAGAAAACTGAAAAAGTTTTGGGAAAGAATAAATCGGAAGGAGATTCATATTTCAAAGAATTAGCTAAAAAAATGACAGATTATTTGAAAGATAGTACAAGTAGTACAAAAGAAAAATATGTAATGAACCCTGAAAATTTCCCTCAAAGTAATTATGATATGGAAAAAGAACATAATGAAATGAAATATCATCCATCAGAAGCTGTTGAAGAATATATTGAAGCTTTCTCATATCCTGGAATGACAAATTTAGTTTATGATGAAATCAAACCTGATGATAAAAGAATTGATAAGCAATTAAAAGGGGATTCAACATTTGGTAATGCAGTTACAGATAAAGACGGGAAAGCATTAGGTAATGTAGTTCCAAGTGAAGTTGGTGAAAGATTTAAAAAGAACTATGATGAAAATTTATTTGGTGCTGAACAACAGAAGGCTTCTTATAAGAGACAACCACAAGAAACTATTGAAGTGGAAGGTAATGGTAGAAAATCAGGGTCTTTAAAATCTAAAAATCAAAGTTCTGACAAATCAAGTTCAATTAAAAAGGCTACTAAAATACTTAATACGTTAGAGTCTACTGAAAATAAGAAAGAAGCGCGTATTAATGAGGATATGGAAAAGATGAAAAATCTAATTGGTTATAACAGAAAGACACAATAAAAATTCACATTTTAAATTAATAACTTATATTCTCCATAGATGAACTCTATGGAGAATTTTGTTAAATGGATATCTATGCCAATACCTAAAGAAGATGTTGTGGTATGGTTCAATATTCATAATATTAATTATGAAAAAATTGAACTATATGGTGATATATTTAAGTCACTAAATTTTATTATTATTGACACTTACTTAGGTGATGAAAAATCTGAGACAAAAATTATAATGTCAAATGAAGATAATGATTCTCACTTTAATTGGTGTTGGAATAAATTATTGGAAAATTTTAGGAAAGAAAATATTCACATAAAACATGGTGGAAAACATAAAGATTATTTTAAATCATTTTTTGATGATAGTTTTTATTATCAAAAAGAAGAAAATATAAAAAATGTCATATCACATTTTATTACCGAAGTTTTTGACATTGAAAAACCATTTAGTAAATCAGATTTAGACATATTAACTGAACTTTATAAATTACTGGAAAAAAATATTGAAATGTAAAAATGTTTGATTCTATTTACACCAGAACAAAAAAAATTATAATATAGTATATTAATAATAAACCTATTTTTAACATTAAAAAATGGAAACTTTAGAACAAATCAAAGAATTAACTGAACTTATTTCGGTTGACGCAACTAAATTCTTTAAAGGAAATAAAAGTGCTGGAACCAGAGCAAGAAAAACCGCACAAGAATTAAAGGCTTTATTGCAAAAGTTAAGAGGAGAAATTCTTGAACACAAAAAGACAGAAGATAATGCATAATATTGACGCTTTATATTTTTTTATATTCGTATTCACAATATTAGTGTCATTGAAAAATGTCACAAAGTTTATAAGTGCCCTAACACAACGTGAACCTAAACCGTTGACGTATTCAGTTAGGGAACTTATATTCTTAGGGTTATCAATAAGTTATATATTAACATACATTTTTAAATTATGAGTTTTTACAAAGAAATAGTTCCGTTTATTGAATATATTCATTCCATCAGAAGACTTAAGAATTACATGAGTTTTGATATGTTATTTCCAACCAAATGGACAATATCAAAAAGTATTATTGATGAGGGGGAAATAGTTTCATTTCAAGCGGAAGATCAAAATTACAAAGGGATATCCTTTGTGGCGCAAATTGATGAATCTAATATTTCATTAGTTTTAACAAAGATTGCTAGAATTATTAAGTTAAATAAAGAGAGAGAATTAAAAGAAAAACTTTTTAAACAAACGGTTGAGCAACTTAAACAAACTTTTGAAAAAACAGATTTAGATAAACTTCAAAATCTTTATTTTGATTTTGATGAAGAACCTGAATTAGATGCAGATGACGAACAAGACGGATTCCAATCAGAGGATGCTGAATTGGTTGGAGAATGAGAAAAAAAGAGATAATTTAGAAGAGAGAACATATAAGAATAAAATTCTTAAGGAAATCAAAAGTTTAAATAAGAATGAACTTTTTGCAGTTCCTAAAAAAATAACATTATGGCAGAAGATAAAAATAATAGTCCTAGGGAATTAGAAAAATTAGCTTTGATTGCTGAGTCAGTTCAAACTATGTTTAGTGGTAAGGGTACTATTATATTTGAATTACCTGTAGGAGAGTATACTAGTGTGATTAATCATTTTAGAGAAATAGATAGGCAACACAAACAATTTACAATAGACATTTCAGGAACTGAATTTCATTTTATATTGATGGAGGATAAGTCGTAAATTTTCTATAAAGGACTTTCTTATCATATCCTTTTGATTCCAACAAACTATACAAATATTTCCTTTGAGGGGTGGAGTAATCTTTAATCAAGAGACAATCACCCCTTTTAGTTTTAAAGAAGTAGTTAGATAAACAATCTAAAAATCTTGAAGATTCATCTTCATTCTTACAAGAAAACAAGTTAACTGTATCGTCATTTTGTACTACAATTTTATTATTAAGAACTGATATCATTTTTAATCCATCTGACTTCAAATATTTTTTAATAAATTCTTGAGTAATAATTTTTTTATTTTTTTGTATATCAAAAATTGTCTCTTCTTTTTTATATTGGTTTATTTGTAACAATGTCATTCCTTCTTCTTCCAATTTAACTTTATTATTTCTACCCATTTCATCAACTACATACACAGGAGTATCTTGCTTTGAACTCATTTCAATAATCCCTATTTCATACCGACATGGGTGACCATTTTCAACAATAACCTCAAAAATAACATCATTAGATAATGACAATTTTTTATCATAAAATTGTTTAGCATTCTTTAATGTTACAAATTTATTTATTATCTTTTTCTTTAGTTTATCCTTAAACAATACTACAATGTAGTTTACCATATATGAAAGATTATTACAAAATACTAGAAGTTGAAGAGCAATCATCAGAAGATGATATAAAAAAAAGTTATAGAACACTTTCAAAGAAGTATCATCCTGATGTAAATCCTGATGGAGAAGCACAATTTAAAGATATTGCTGAGGCGTATGATGTATTAGGTAATAAAGATAAGAGATCTCAATATGACAGCAAAAAAAATAATCCATATGGAGGAACCTCATTTGAAGATATGTTTACTCAAATGTTTAATGGTAGACATGCTCAACAAACCAGAAGAAAATCTGCTCCTGATAAAATTATTAAAGTTCAAGTAAGTCCAATAGAATCTTATAGGGCATCAATAAAAACAATTAATTATTTTAGAGAACAAGGATGTCATGTTTGTAAAGGAACTGGAGGAGATACAAATACTTGTGGGTCTTGTAATGGTCATGGGTTTCATATAAGAAACATAGGAACTGGTTTCATGGTACAACAAATAAGAACGGCTTGTCCAACTTGTGGTGGTAAAGGTAGTGTTATTATAAATAAATGTCATCATTGTTCAGGTAAGGGAACAAAAACTCAATCTCAAGAATTTAGACTTAATATCCCTCATGGTGCAGATGATGGTCAATTTCTTAAAGTACAAAATTTAGGGGATTTTAATGGTGGTGAGTATGGTGATTTAGTGATACAAATTGAAATGACACCTAAAGATGGATATGAAAAAATTAATAACGATTTAATTTACAATCAATATCTTAACTTAGAAGAAGTACAACAAGATAAGATTAACATACCACACCCCGATGGTGACCTAATGATGTCGGCACCAAAGACATTTGATACTTCTAAACCATTAAGATTAAGAGGTAAAGGATATAATGGAGGGGACATGTATGTTAAACTACATGTTAAGTTTGAAAGGACTACTTAAAGAAGTTAATTATTTCTTTAACTATTTGTACTGTACCATAACCTGCGGAGAATAAAATATAGAATCCTAATATTATAGTTCCAATTTGGAAAGTTCCTGGTCCTTTTTGTTTACAAGTTTTACATTCTTTTTCTGGCATATTGTTTGATTTATTTATAAATAATAGAATAAAAATTTGCTTTTTCAATATTTTCTGTTATTATTAAAATATGTTAAGTTATATCGGTGGAAAATCAAAAATTGGGAAATGGATAGTTCCATTCTACCCACAAGACATGGAAACATACGTTGAAACATTCGGTGGAATGTTTTGGTGTTTCTTTAATATGGATTTGAGTCAATACTTAAATCTAAAGAAAGTTGTTTATAATGACTTTAATCCTTTAAATTATAATCTATTTCAATGTGCTCAGAATCCATCTGAGTTGCAAAGAGCATTGGATGCAATCTCTGTCCAACAGATTGGAGTTAGTATTACTCCTCCTGAAATGAAAGAACAATTTGTGAGATTTCAATCTGAAATATTTGGGACTGATGTTATAGTACAAGCCTATGACTATGAGGTCGCAGCTAAGTATGCTTACGTCCTCACACAGGTCTTTTCGGGTAGTAAGCCTGAGACTTCATCATTTATAGATTTAAAGGGTAAATATAGGTCTAAATACCTCTCATTTAGGGACAAATTAAGTAAGCCTGATTGGGTGGAACATTTCCTTAAGATTACAGATGTGGAGAACATGGATTTTGCTGATGTTATTAACAAGTATGATTCAGAATCTACATATATATATTTGGATCCGCCTTATTGGAAAACAGAAAACTATTATTCCAATCATGATTTTGATAGTAAAGACCATGAAAGATTGGCGAATGTTCTTAATGGAATTCAGGGTAAGTTTAGTCTGTCATATTATGATTTTCCACAATTACATGATTGGTTTCCTGAAAATCGGTATAGGTGGGAACGTAAAGAATTTGCTAAAGCTGCTGCTGCGAAAAAAAATGTGAAACAAAATATGGGTGAAGAGCTGTTGATATTAAATTATTGATTACTTTTGTGTTGTTAAGATATTTATTAAATAAAAATACCATAGATGAAATTCACGTCGTTATTAAAATCGGTAATAGTAGAGCAATCAAGATTTGAGGTTCTGTTTAATGCTTTAACTAAACCTTCTCAAGATAAAGAAGGTAATAAGAGTAAACCAAAGTTGAGTAGACAAGAGTTTATTCAGTTGGTTGCTGCTGATCCAACAACAAGATTAAATGATGTTGATATTGAGACGGCTAATTCAAAAGAATTGGAAAAAGTTAAAGCCGGTAAATACGTTCAATGGATAATTAAGAATTATTTGGCTCCAAAGACTGAAAGACAACCTGGCGATAATGGATACGATAATGAGGTTAAGAAGTCTAAAGAAACTTTTATGGAAGATTTGTATAAAGTTACAGATGACCTTAAAAAGTTTGAAAGATTCAAAAGTAAAATTAAAGGTGAGAAAGATATTAATAAGATGTCTCCTGACCAATTATATGATGCGGTTAAGGATTTTGATTTGACTTTGGCATCAACAACTAAAGCCGAAAGAAAAAGTGCTCCTGTTCACCCTGGTGCTAAGATGGTTTATGATGGTGATAATTGGAGAGTAATTGAAATTAAGGATAAGGGAGTTGTTGGTAAAGAAGCCGCGTGTTTCTATGGTGGTAATAACCAAGAAACAAGATGGTGTACATCTGCACCTGGCGCTTCATGGTTTGAAAGATATATCAATAAGGGTCCATTATATGTTATTTATAACCCAAATGATACTGATGTAAGCCCAACGACGGGGTTACCTAAAAATAGATATCAATTCCATTTCCCAGACAATCAGTTTATGGATAAGGATGATCATCAACAAGATTTGGTTCAATTACTTAATGGACCAATGTCAGAATTAAAAGATTTCTTTAAACCTGAGTTTGCTAAAGGATTAACAGTTGGTGGAGAGAAATTGGTTATTGATAGTTTCAGTCATGGAGCAATAGGTAAATTCATTGCCTTATATGGTTTAGATGATTTAATTGGAAGTTTACCTGATACATTAAAAGAATTCCAAATTCAAAATAGAGATAATAAAACTGATGTTCTTGTTAAAATTCCTGAAGAGATAGGAAGATTTAAAGAATTGAATATGATTTTATTGGACAATTGCGTTGATAGTATTCCAGATTCAGTTTGTACATTACCTAAATTAAGATTTTTGGCATTAATTAATAATCCAAAACTTAGAACAATACCTGAATGTGTTGGAGATTTACCAAACTTATATTTCTTGAATGTTAAAGGAAGTGAAAATGTTCAAGTACCTGAGTCCATCCAAGCTAAAGGAAGTGATATGGGTGGTGGAATGTGGGACCTGCAAGAATAATTATTAATCTTTAAATTATAGTATATGAGTGTTGATGTTGAGATATACATGAATAACCTTGTAAAGTTTTTCAAAGAAAATCCAAGAGACCTTCTTAATTTGGTTCCAAAAGAAAAAGAGGAAGAATTTTATATTAAAATTAAAGAGGTCGCATATACTAATCATGAAAAAGGAGAAGACGCTCCTCTTACACAAAAACAATTAATTGATATTTGTAGAGTATTAAATGGTAGATCACTTGAAGATAAGGGTGCAAGTGAAGAAAAAATATTAAATGAAGAATTTTTAGACGACAGAGTATTCATTAAATTTAAAAATGAGTACTTTTGTTTAAATTAATTTGGTGATTTGAATTAATAAACTTATCTTTGTATTCTAAAACAATAAGATATGTTATCAGTACAAACACTAAAAGAAATCGCACCTTCAGTATTCGCTACAAGTCCTGACCCAAAAATGTCTAATAAGTACACCTTCGTTCCAACGATTGAAGTTGTAGAAAATTTTGATATTGCTGGTTGGAAAGTTTATTCAGCCAAACAAGTAGGTAAAGGTCAATTTGCTCAACATGAGCTTCGTCTTCGTAATGGAGAACTTCCTCAAGTGGGAGATTCTTTAATTGAGGCGGTTATTAGGAACTCACACAATGGCATCAGTGCCTTCTCTGTGAGTTCAGGACTTCACAGATTGGTATGTTCCAATGGACTTACCGTTCCTACCTCAGTTGCAGATGCAATCTCTGTTAGACACATGAATTTTGACTTAAGTACTGTAAGACTAATCACAGACCAATTTGCTGAAAGATTACCAATCGTTCAGAGGTCTGTAGGTAAGATGGAATCTACATTTTTAAATGAAGGTCAGTTGGTTGACTTCGTAAACAAATCAGCAATGATTCGTTGGGAGAAAGGGTCAATACCTACTCTTAAAATTGAGGATTTCTTACGACCTGAAAGAGACGGGGATGTCGGAAATAGTGTTTGGAAAACCTTCAATGTAATTCAAGAGAAGTTTGTTCGTGGTGGAATAAAGTATAATTCAAAAAAAGGAAGGGTTGTTTCAATGAAGGAGTTGAAAAACTTCTCTCACATCAACAAGGTTAACACTAGTTTATGGGAACTAGCAGAATCTTATTGTTAAAAAGATGGAGAACTTATTGTTCTCCATTTTTATTTTACCTATATTTGCAATGATGAAACAAGAGATATATAAAAAAAACTTTGAGAAATACGAAAGTATTATTTATAAAGACACCTCACCTATTAATCTAAATTCTTTAACGAAGGAAGAGGATTTTATGGTGGTTAACTATTCTAAACCAACAAAGAAACATCCTTTATTTATTTTGGATAAAACATTTATAGATGAAAAAACTTACATAGAGAATTATAGTAATCTCATGTATTCAGTTTCTAAACAGTATGTGATGGTTGTTGTTGAAAAAAATGAAGATAAAGTATCTCTTAAAGTATTCAGGGGGTCTAAGAATAGAAGAGCAGGTAATTCATGGTTTAAGGTTAGTAAAAATGTTGATTATGTTTCAGTTAATACAAAAACAGGAGATGTTTATTTTGGTTTTATTCATGAGTATCAAAAGAAAAAATGTAGAAAAAATATAAAAAGAAATTTCTTTGCTAATGACCCGTTAAACTCTCTTAAATCTTCATTAAAAAATAGCGTATCTCAATTTTCAGATGATTCATTTAATGAGGTAATGAATGCGTTTTCTAGTTTTATGTTTGAGGTTGACCAACGGATTGATTTTCAAGAACTTAACTTTAGTCAAAGATTATTCAGATTTTATTTGAATAAAAGAGATATAAAATATCCAAATAATTTTGATATTTATGCGAAAATTTTAGTAGGACCAGAAATTAGAAAAATATTAAAGAAATATGATAATAGATTGATTGATGCTTTTATGTATCAACAAAACATTTCAGGTAAGAAATTAAAAAAGGCTTTACATATTTGTAGTGAATTAAACATTCAGTTATATAATAGTGCAGTAAACCTTTTTGGAAAAAATTGGATAAATCAAGAGGATGATATTATATTAAGTCTACTAAATTCTAAAATAAGTAATCAATTAATAACTGAAGAATTTACGAAACTATTATCAACTGAAGAATTAAGAAGAGTGTTTATCTTATTTAAACAAGTATTTGTACATGAGAATTTAGATAGCTATACATTTTATGATCATATAAGAATGTATGTTGAATTGAAAGGATTTGGAGAAGATGATTTAAGATGGTATTCTGTTGATAGTAAAGAAGATTTCCGTAAAGAACATTTAGACTGGTCAGATAAATTACAGCATTATAAGAATGGGGTTTATACAAGGATTTATCCTGAATATATTTACGAATTAATATCTAAACCAATAGACACATATTTTCCTGTATTATTGAATGACACATCAAGTTATAATGAAGAAAGTTCAGTACAATCAAATTGCGTTAAAACATATATTGGAAAGTGTGGAACAATAATAATCTCTTTAAGAAAAGGTTCAATTAATTCTAATGAAAGAGCAACCATTGAATATCGTTTAATTAAAGATGACGGTAAAGTTAAAATTGAAAGATATCAAACTCTTGGAAAATATAATAGCCGATTAGATGAACAATGGAATGATGTTCTATTTAAATTAGATGAACAATTATTATCTTGTATTAAGGATAAAAGATTTGAGACAGTAAAAATCATTAAAGAGTGTAAGAATGGGGTGACTCTAACATCAGACTCTCATTGGGTTGAGAATAATCTCAAATGGAAATATAAAAATATTGAGAGCAATAATTCATTCATATTTGAATTAGATTTTTAATGGAAAAACCAGAATATATACAAAATTTAGAATCAAAAGATGGTATCTTTTCAGTCATGGATTGTCCTGAATTAAAAGGGGAGTTTTTAAAGTATTTGAATGAAAAAAAACTCACAAGAGTTTATGAAAAGTCATCAATGAATGAAAGTAATATGGTAAAATTTGAAGAAGTAATCTTCAAAAGCCAACAAAACTTTTTTTTATTTATTGAAATCCGAGTGATTCCACAATCAGATACAATTTCAAAGTTAACTATTTATTATAAAACGGAACAATACAACGAATTGTATCTGTTCTTATCTCAATTATTAAAACAATATAAAAATGCAACAACTAACAACAGAACAAATTAAACAAAAAATAAAAGAAGGAGAAAATTTCGTACTTGATTTATTTGCAGTATGGTGTGGACCTTGTAAAGTAATGTTATCTAACTTAGAAAAAGTTAATGAATCATTAATTAAAGAATCGGAAACTCCATCATATGGTATATATAAGTATGATGTTGAATCTGATATGGATTTTTCAAGAGAGTTGGGAATAAGAAGTGTACCAACAATAAAAATATTTAAGGAAGGTAAGGAAGTATTCTCTCAACCTGGAGTAATGACACCTAATCAAGTACTTAGTTTAATATCTGAATAATGAAAGATGTATCAATTGTAGTTTATACTATGGAGGGATGTCCCTTTTGTCAGGACTTTAAAGATATGTTACAGAATGAAAATATTGAATTTCATGATAGAGACATAGACAAATATAAGTCAGAATATGATATCTTTACAGAAATTACTAGTAATGATATGATTCCGGCTCTTTTGATTATTGAAGGTAATGATTCATCTCATGAATCATTCTTATATGCACCTGAGAGAGATTATAATGAACTAACTGAAGCGTTAGACATTATTAAAGAACATAGGAAAAAAAATGGTGTTATTTAAATAATAATAAAATCTTTCACTTTCTCTTTTAAGAAAGAATAATCTTCAAGTGGGTTGAGTATTTCATTATACCAATCCACTTTTTTTATTTCAGATTCAATCAAACTTAAATCAAAATTAAAAACATCTAAAATGGCTGATTTTAAATAGTCATCTTTATCGTTTAAATTATTATTCATCACTGAAAATTTATAATCGCCATCATCATCTTTATCTGTTGATAAATTGAATGTTAATGTTGAAACAGGATAATTGGATGGTATATTATACATAATATGTTTACCATAATAATATAATAATCTTCCTTGATTCAATGAATGACCATGAGGAAATTCAGATGTAAAAGTTAATTCATCATCAGTTATTTCTTTTAAAAAAGAATTATAATTATAAGATGATTTTTTTATATTAAATGCATCAATTTGAGATGGATGATATGAGCAGTTTGAAGTATTATAATATGTTAAAGTCATATTATTTATCTTATTAATCTTGCAGTCATACTCAATTAAATCTATTGTATGAGTCACTTTATAATCACCAATATAGTTTGAAAATTTTGTAACAAATTCTTCTACAATTTTAGGTGTATTTAATAATTCTTTATAAGAAGTTTTACCTTTTATTACAAAAAAGTTTTTACAATCAACTATACTAATTATAGTTTCTTCATTATTAGGAATTTTAGATAAAATAAAATCAGATAGTAAATTTACAATTGAAATTCTACTATTAGGGTTTTTTAAAATCATTATAGATATTGTACTATTTATTGTTTGATGAATTATAATAAATTTAATTATAAAAATGAATACAAACTTTATAATTAAACGTATTTATAATAACAAAGAAAATTTTTTACATGGCTAAAAATATACTAATTGTTCCAAATAGAAGTAGTAATAATTCAAGTCCTTATATAACTTTTGAAAATACAACTATTTCAGGGCTCAATGTTTTATCAGGAGCAACTATTGCATTTAGTGCTAATACTGTATCTAATGTTTTATCAATTCAGCCGTCAAATTTAATTATATCTATTGGGGTTAGTTTAAATGTTAGGAATTATTTCTCAGTTGGAGGAACTCAAGTAATTAATGCAACTAATGTTTGGATAGGGCCAACCACTGGTTTAGTGGGAGCTCAAGGTGCTCAAGGGAATACAGGTGGTGTTGGAGCACAAGGGCCAATAGGTGCACAAGGTAATACGGGAGCACAAGGGGCTATTGGTCCTATAGGAGCTCAAGGTAATTTAGGGCCTATAGGAAATATAGGTCCAACAGGTGGTACAGGTCTTGCAGGTGGACAAGGTGCACAAGGTGCAAAAGGTCCACAAGGTGCAACAGGTTTATCTGGTGCACAAGGGACTCAAGGTACTATAGGCGGACAAGGTGCTCAAGGTGGACAAGGTGCTACAGGAGCGGCAACTGGAGTTGGTCCACAAGGAGCCACAGGTCCTGTTGGTGGACAAGGTGCACAAGGTCCTATAGGTGGACAAGGTGCGCAAGGTACAAAAGGAGGACAAGGAGCACAAGGTCCTATAGGTGGACAAGGAGCACAAGGTGCTGCAGGGGGATCAGGGGGTCAGGGTGCACAAGGTATACCTGGATCACCAGGTCCAACAGGTCCACAAGGTGCTCAAGGAACAAAAGGTCCTCAAGGAGCGCAAGGAGCTACAGGAGGAGGAGGTGGACAAGGTGCTCAAGGAACTGCAGGAGGAGCAGGAGGAACAGGTCCACAAGGTGCTCAAGGTTCACAAGGTGGTGTTGGGATAACTTGTACTTCTCTAAGTGGTAGGTCTGCCGCAACTACAAAAGATTGTACATATGTTTGTGGTGGTAGTGGTACTCTTACAACTTTTTATTCTAGAGATGTGACTACCTGTAGTAGTATAATCGCTGGTGGTTCTTATATTATGTATGCTAATGTAACCGCATGTCAAAATAATACTACCTCTAGAACTCCGAATCTATATCTTGCTTGTGCTGGATTATATTGTGCTTTATGGAATACGACCAGTCTTTGGGACGCTCCAACTGCATGTTCTGATGCTAGAGTAAAAGAAGCTGTTGAGGTTTTAAAAGATAGTTTGGAAAATATTATGAAATTGGACGTTGTTGAATATGATTGGAATGATAATATTCCTGTTCCTGACTTTTATGCGAACCTTATTAAAAATAAAAAAACACATTCAATAGGATTAATTGCTCAAAATGTTAAAAAATATTTTCCTGAAGTTGTTGGGATAAATAATGGTTATTATTCTATTAATTATTCTAAACTAAATGCTATTTTAGTAGAGGCAATAAAAGAACAACATATATTTATTGAAGATATTGATAAAGAATTAAACTTTATTAAATCTAAACTTAATTAATGGCAAATGTAATCATATATCCTCAGGGTAATGGCAGTATTACTGATCCACACATGTTGTTTGACGATGGAACTAATAAGATTCTTTTAGATGCAAGTGGAAGTACTATTGTTGTTTCTTCAACAACAAATTCTAATGCAGTATCAATAGGATCGACTGTAGTTAGTAGTGGAGCCTCAATAACAACTGGTACATTATATGTCGGTGGTGTTCAAATGATTAATTCATCTGCTGTTTGGGTTGGGCCTGCATCAGGATTAGCTGGAGCTCAAGGGGCTCAAGGATCTCAAGGTCCTATTGGAAGTAATGGTGCACAAGGAGCACAAGGAAGTCAAGGGGCTAATATTGGAGCACAAGGTGCTACTGGCGCTCAAGGATCACAAGGTCTTCAAGGGGCACAAGGATCCGTTGTTGGAGCTCAAGGTCCACAGGGTGCACAGGGACCTGCGGGTGATGCAAGTGTTACAACAGGTGCTCAAGGTCTACAGGGTGCTCAGGGATTTGCGGGTGCTGCAAGTGTTACAATAGGTGCTCAAGGTCCACAGGGTGCTCAGGGACCTGCGGGTGCTCCAAGTACATCAATAGGTGCTCAAGGTCCACAGGGTGCTCAGGGGCCTGTGGGTGCTCCAAGTACTTCAACAGGAGCTCAAGGAGCAGCAACTGCTACAGGACCTGCAGGTGCACCAAGTACTACAACAGGAGCTCAAGGAGCCGCAGGAACTGCAAGTGCTGTAGTAGGTGCACAAGGTAATGGAGGAACAGTAGGTGTTACACCAGGCGCAACAGGTCCCGTAGGAACTGCAAGTGCTGTAGTAGGAGCTCAAGGAGCACAAGGTACTGCAGGAGGAACAGGAGCACAAGGTGCTCCAGGTACAGCATCATCACCAGGTTCACAAGGAGCGCAAGGTCCACAAGGAGCTCAGGGTGCTCTTTCAGATAAAAGACTTAAAAATAATATTAAAAAAATTGAAAATGTTTATGAAAAAACAAAACAAGTTGAAGGGGTTAACTTTGTTTGGGATCATGAGCATTTTAAAATAAAAAAATATCAACTTACTAGTCCTTCTGATTCTGTTTATTATGGAGAATCTATAGGGTTTATTGCCCAAAAATTAGAATTGGTGGTACCTGAAGTTGTTTGGACTGATGATGACGGATATAAAACGGTACAATATGATTTAATGGTAAGTTTAGGGATAGGGAGTGTTCAAGAACAACAGAAAAGGATAGATTTAATATATAAAAAATTAAATAAATTAAAAGAATTAATTAGTGGCTAACGATATATTAATAACACCTGCATCAGCAAAAATTGATTTTAGTGATAGTGCAAGTACTACAACTACTTTAGTTATAGAATCGGGATTGCTTAAATTTAAACGAGCGGCAACTACTTATTTAACATTTAATTCTACATCACCAACTTTTGCAGTTAGTGGTGCTGATCTTAAAATAGTTACATCTTTAATTAATAATTCAGGTATTTTAATAGATAGTACAGGATGGAAAGGGGCTGCTCAACCAGCAGGAGCACAAGGTGCTCAAGGGTCCGGAGCGGCAGGTGCTCAAGGTGGACAGGGTGCACAAGGTGGACAAGGTTCTCAAGGAGCACAAGGTGGACAAGGCGCACAAGGTGGACAAGGCGCACAAGGTGGACAAGGATCACAAGGTGCTCAAGGTGCACAAGGTGGACAGGGTGCACAAGGTGGACAGGGTGCACAAGGTGGACAGGGTGCACAAGGTGGACAGGGTGCACAAGGTGGACAAGGAGCTCAAGGAGCAACAGGTTTTACAGGTGGACAGGGTGCACAAGGTGGACAGGGTGCACAAGGTGGACAGGGTGCACAAGGTGGACAGGGTGCACAAGGTGGACAGGGTGCACAAGGTGCTTCAGCAGCTTTAGGTGCTCAAGGTGCACAAGGTGGACAAGGTGCTCAAGGAGCACAAGGTACCGCTGGTGGACAAGGTGCTCAAGGTGCTGGAGGTACTGCAGGAGGACAAGGTGCACAAGGTGCACAAGGTGCTGTTGGAGCGCAAGGTGCACAAGGTGCACAAGGTGCTGCAACAAGTTCAGGATCACAAGGTGCACAAGGTTCGGCAGGAACAGTAGGTGGACAAGGAGCACAGGGAGCAACAGGAGCTCAAGGTGCTGCAGGTTCAGATGAAAGATTTAAAAAGAATATTAGACCAATAACACACTCAATTGAAAAAATTAAAAAAATTAGAGGAGTAAGTTTTATGTGGAAGAAACTTCATGATTATGGCGAAATTCCTAATGAAGGAAGACGAGATATTGGATTTCTTGCTCAAGAGTTAGAATTTGTTATACCTGAAGTTGTGTTTGGTAGTGAAGAATCAGGATATTTTGTGAAATATCAAGATATTATTGCTTTATGTATTGAAGCGATTAAAGAACAATCAAATATAATTGATATTAAAGAAAAAGAGTTAAATGAGCTTGAACTATTGGTAAAAGAAAAAGGATTAATTTAATTAATTATTTGTTTAATAATGTTTTAATTTCATCTTGTGTGTTATATAACATGGTTAGAAATCTTGGCCACATTTTAGGGTTATATTTTTTGATTAGTTCAATATATGTTAAGAAATAAGGTTCTTCTTTATTACTTAGTAATTCAGTTGTTTGTGGATAATCTATACTGATATTTGAAATAACTTTAGATATTTTATTATCTGAAATATTTTCATCATTTAATCTATCAAGTATATCTAAAGACAGTTTAGATAGTTTTTCATTCTTCGCAAAATAGTTTATAATGTTATCCAAAGATTTAATAAGATATGTTTTATTATCAGGATTTTTTAACCTATTCAGTCTTCTTTTAAATTCACCAACTAATGCCTCCAAAAATTCGTTTGTTATTGCTCTAAATTCAATTTTATGTCCCCAATAATCTTTATCACTTTTATCGTTATAAGTTAATTGATATTTAACATTCATTTTTGTGGATTGTGATGGGTCTGTGGCGTGTAGCATTTCGTGGTATATGGTTAAGAATAGATTTTTCTTTGAACCATATTTTTTTGGATTTAATTGTATTACTAAATCCATTGTGTCTCTTGAACCTTTTGGTCTTGTATCTAATTCACCAAAATTTTTATATCTTGGGTTAATATATATTTTGACTAAAGCATCTGTACCATCTGAAGTTTTGAATTGAAGTTGGTCTACTTGTGTTTTGTTTTTAAACTCCCTATTTCTTATTGACCATAGTTTATCTGTTAATGCTGTTAATTTTGCATAAGTTTCTGGGTCAAACTGAAATCTTTTTTGTTCAGATATAACAGTATTTAATATGTTTAAAAATTTCATCATTTATCTAAGTCTGTGCTCCAGTCAATTGGGATTCTTTTTGGTTTGATTTTTGTTGTATATCTATCAAAAACATTATTAAACTTAATCATTTCAGGTTTAATATTTTTAATTCCTGTCATTGTTGACCCAAGTCCTGTTGATAAATATGCTTGAAGTTCATCATCATATACATTATCGCCATAACCATATCCTCTAATTTTGTTTAACATTTGTTTTTTAACTATTGAATCCATTTTATTAATAACTCTTGTCATCTTGGCTTTATATATTGGGTCTGCGAACCATAACCCATGAGCAACTTCATGGTATATTAATGATGGGTCTTCACCATTGCTTTGGTCAATACCTATAAGATAATATTTGTCTGAACCAACAATGCTACGGATGGTATCAACTACGCTAAACATAATCATATCATATATGTTAAGGTCTGGTATTTTTGTCATGCAAGCCTCCAATGTATCACAAGGAACATTATAACCCGCAAAATCCTCATGGTAAGAGAAATAGTCCTTTTTGGTCTTCTCTTTATAAAAATCAATATAATCCTTCCATTTGAATCCTTGACCTCTAAATGCGTCTGAATCTGACTCGTAGAACTCTTGGTATCTTAAGAACACTCTTGACCTTAATTTATCATCTTTGATAACTAACGCAAATATTCTTGGGTAGACCTCAAACAATTCAATTTGGTCTAATATCTTCCTAATATTCTTTGGGGCTTTCTTTGGTGGTAATTCACCTCTCAATTCCAACAATACTTTTTTTATGGTTATTTCACTAATCATTGATATAAATACTTTAAATGTAATCTCTAAAAAATTCGTTTATATTAGCGTCAATTTTTCTACTGTCGGGATAATCATCAATTCTTGGACTTAAACAAGAATTTTCATCAGCATAACTACCTAAAAATGAACCATAGTATTCCAAAGAGTAATTTGAACTTGGACTAATCATTTCTAATATTGCGTCATCAAAATTCCAAATTTTTATTTTAAATTTTTGAACTTGAGTATTTTCTTTGTATGGGTGTGGTATTGATATATATTCACCATGTGGAACAACAATACCATCTAATTCAGACCATATATCATTATAAACCATATCACTATTAGCACTACTGTATGCGTTTGAATAGATATTATATAATTCTGATTTTAATTCACCTAAATATCCTGACAATAATTCATTCATTGTTTCTTTATCATCAAATATTCTATCAATATTTTCTTTGTTAACAACAACATATTCTGGATGACCTTGTTCTGATGCAATTAATTCTAATTCATTTGTTTCAGGGTCAATTTCTTTACTATCTAAAGTTTTAATGATATATTCTTTTAAATAAAGAATGTTTTCTTTTGTTAATTCTTCAATAACATCTCTATAAACATCATCTGTTAAATCAGAATGGTAATAATAATCGTCGTATTCTCCATCTAATACAGATTCAATTGTATCTCTGGAAATATCATTACGATGGTTACAAAATAGAACAGATAGTTCACCTGGCGAAGATAAAACTAAATAAGCGACACCATCAATAATTTCAACATCACCTAAAATATTATTAAGCGAACGATAAAAAGTTGGTTTGTCATTATTATAATAATATCTTAATAAATCATTTTGAAGGTCTCCAATGTTTGGACCACTAACATCTAATTGATTCATCAAACCTCTTTTTTCAAGAATTTTAAAAAAAGTTTCATAGTTGTTAAAATAATTTTTAGCGTCAGTTCCACCTTCATTAAAATCATCAATAAAATCTTGAATATCCATAATATATAAATACAAAAAAAGGGACAAATTATTGTCCCTTGATTAAAAGTTTTTTATCAGTCTATCGTCCAACAAAACCGTTAGTAGATGTCTTGTTGACATTGTAATACTTTTCAATTGTTTTTTTAATTGCCGATTTAACATCTTCGTTCACATTTGGCTTCGGAGGAGCTCCCTGTTGAACATTAGATTGTACTGATGGTTCACTTTCGTTACCTTTGTTTTTGCAGCCGCATCCCATTTTAATTAATTTTTAATAAGTTTATTATAATAAATACTATCTTTGTTTGAAATATAAGATTAAAAACATATTTATCAAATAAAGAATGATGGATTTTTCAAATATTATACAAGAAAGTAGAGTTGATGACTTTAAATCAAAATTTTCGCAAAAGTTTTCACCTGAGAATTTAAAAAAAATTATTGATACTGTTCCTCAGAAATATTTGGAGTGGGTTGGTAAAAATATTGGAGAGATAAATTTTGAGGGTAATCTTTCAAAATTATCTGTTGCATTAAAAACATTTGATAAAATATCAAGTAATTTACCTATAACAGATATTAACGGATATAATAGTATTGTTGAGTTAATTAATGCATTAGTTAGTTACGAACAAAAACCTAGAAGAGAAATTAGGAAGGTTGAAGGTGGTAATGTTGTTCATGAAGATGGTAGATTTTTTGTGGTAAATCCATTAACTCATGGTGCGTCATGTTATTATGGTAAAGGAACTAAATGGTGTACTGCCGCTGATTCTGACCACCAATTCAAAAAATATAATGAAGATGGCAAATTATTTTACATTTTAGATAAAACAAAAGCGACTAGCGATCCATTATATAAAATTGCGATATTAAAAAAGTTTGATGGTAATGTGATTGTTTATGACGCTCAAGATAACGAAACAAAAATATTGCCAGCAATTGTAGGGAAAGAAAAGTATGATGAGATAATGTCTAATATTGATTCATATTTAGAGCAAGAATATAGTGAACAACTTAAAATATATAGAGATAAAGAGTCTGCTAAAAAAGAAAAAGAAAGATTAGATAGGTTAAGAGCTCAAGCAATATTAAGAGAAAAAGAAGAGGCTGCAGAAGAGAGAAGAACGGAAGGTGAGTGGGATTTAGGGCCAAATTGTCCTGAAGAAGGATTAAAGGCACATGCATTATTAAATCAATTAGTTGATGATGGTGATGTTGAAGTTTTAACAAATGAAGATAGGATTGAAATACAAAGATTAAAAGATGAAATAGAAAGTTTACGGGCAGAATATGATGCTGATGAAGAAGTAAGGACAGATTTATTAGACCAAATAGATGATTTGGAAAATGAGGTTGAAGAATTTAATAGTAAAATAGATGTTTATAATGTTATCCCTGTAGGTGAACATTATGATTTGACTCAGTTTGAGGTTATTAATAGTAATGTAGATGGTAATACTTATGGGGTTGGTGATGAGGATGATATGCAAAGTAGTTGTTATGAATATGTTGAACAATTAATTGATGACATAGGATATGAAGGGTTTAATAATGGTTTTGCTAGAGATTATATTGATAGTGAAGCTGTTGCCAGTTATGCTGAAGATGTTTATGATGAAGATGTAAGAAATAATCCTGATTCTTATTTTAGTGATGAAGATAGAATGTTATCAGATGAACAACAAGAAGAGATTAGTATATTAAATAGTAGAATAAAACAAACTCAAACATTGATTGAGAGACTTGAGAATGAAGTGGATGGAGAAGATGAGGATGATGATAATGAGACACAAGAAAAAATTGATGAGTTGACGGAAAGAATTGAAGAGATGGAAAGTGAGATTACAGATATAGAAGAAGACCCATCAGGAGACTTTCCAGAAGATATGATTACCGAAAAAATTGATGAATTAGTTAGTGATGTAAAAGATGATCCGGAAGGGTTTATGGAAACATTTGGATTAAATTGGGAGGACTACATTGATAAAGATGATTTTATTAAAGGGGTAATAGATACTGATGGATATGGGCATACAATCAGTAGTTATGATGGAAATGCTGATGAAGTGTATGTTCAGGATAAATTATTTTATGTTATCAGAATTGATTAACACCAATTAGAGTATTATATTTGAAATATGGGAAGAAAAAAGAAACTGTCATTCAAACTCAATCCAGAATGGTTATTTAAAGAACCTGTTGATTTTGAATACAACAAATATACTTTATTAGATTACTTACAGAAGTGTGAGAAAGGATTTGACAAACTTCAGATATATCCTGATTTTGTTGAATTATCATTACACCTTGCCAATCTACAATCACTTGTTAAAGAGAATACTTTGTTATTAACAAATAAGAAATTTGAATCTTGTGATGATGAAATTTTATTAAAAGAACTTTACCCAAAGAAACCAAGAGATTTAAGTACAGAAGAAGAAGATGAATTAGAGAAGACAATCAAATATTCTGGAGGAAAACTATTTGACGCTTTTAATCTTGCCAAATCTATTTGGAACATGGCATACGATTCACTTTCAGTTTCCATTAAAAAAAACAAACACAATTTAGCGGGAGGTGTTGGTTATATATATTTTTATGAGAAACAAGAGAACAAACTTTATGTTTGGGAATATCAAATTAAAAAAATAAAAGGAGATGAGGTTAATAATAAGACACATCTTAAATTAATATTTAGCGATGAGCCAAAAGATATCAATATGGCAAAAATTATTGATACTTATTCAACTTGGAATGAAACAGGACAACACCATAATTTTCCAATGTTTGAAATGAAAACATCACACCAATTCCCAATGAATGAAACGCTAATTCCTATTATGAAAAGAAAAATAATGGCGTATGTATTTCAAATAGTTAATATAGAAAAGATAAAAAACTTTGACTCTGAGGAGTAATTTGTTTATCATTATCCAATGGGATTTAACAAGAGAATAGTCAAACTAAAATATTGTATTGAAGCTTTAGAGAATAATAATTTAAGAGGTTATTATGGTAAAAGTGATGCATTATTTTTTGAAGATAATATTAGTTCACGTATCTATGATTTATTCTGTGAAGGTAAAACCGATAAAGAAATATTAATAAACATAAAAAAACACATGGAGGAAAAATCTTATGAAATGTATTAAAGCAATTAGAGCAACAAAAGAAGTTGAACTTGGAGAAATTAAAAGAGTTGATAACAAAACCGCACATAGTATGGTTGGTTATAGTTGGCAATATGTCTCTAAAACAGAATGGAAATTATTAAGAGGAACCAAGTCGGAACTAAGCCAGAATGATGAAAATAACCAAGATAGTAACCAAGCAACAAGTAAAGTAGAAAAGAAACCTTATAAGAAAGGTCAAAAACCTGAAAAAAAGAAAAATGAAAATTAAAGATTATATGATTGTATCATTAATTTCAATAGTGGTAGGATTTATCATTATTTATGGAATTAATATAAATTCAAATAGAATAATTCGTTATCAGACAACAAAAGAAACTGAAGAACAAATAAAGTTTTTGAGAGATAGTTTTGATATGAAATATTATAAAAAACAATTGGAATCATATCCATACGAACATTCAAAAATACCTACATATGACACAACAAAATGAAATGGTAAATCATCCTAATCATTATGGTGGTGAAAATAATCAATATGAAGCAATCAAAGTTATTGAGGCTTGGGATTTAGATTTCCATCTTGGAAATACTGTAAAATATATATCAAGAGCAGGTAAAAAAGATAAAGAACTTCAAGACCTGAAAAAAGCTTTATGGTATCTTGATAGAAAAATTAAAAATTTAGAGCAAAAATAATATAAAAGTATGTTGACTATAGATGAATCGTTGGGAAAAATTATTAATGGTGATTGTATTGAAGTTATGGGTAAATTACCTGAAAACTCAATTGATTTAATTGTTACATCTCCACCCTATAATGTTGGTATTGATTATGATACTCATTATGATGAAATGAATATGGAAGATTATTGGGAATGGACTAAACAATGGTTAACTGAATCTTTTAAAGTATTGAAAGATGATGGGAGAATTGCGGTTAATATTCCATATGAAGTTAATGTGCAAGATAGAGGTGGTAGAGTATTATTTATGTCTGAATTTTGGGCGGTTATGAAAAAAGTGGGATTTAAATTTTATGGTCTTGTTGACCTTGATGAAAATTCTCCACATAGAAGCAAGACTACCGCGTGGGGTTCATGGATGTCACCTAGTAGTCCTTACATTTATAATCCAAAGGAGTGTGTTATATTAGCATACAAAAAAGACCGTATCAAAAAGATTAAGGGTGAACCACAATGGGAAGGAGAGATGACTGATATTGAACAGGAAGATGGTTCAATCAAAAAGAAAATGGTTTATCAGGAAGAGGATAAGAAAGAGTTTATGAGTTTAGTTTATGGACAATGGGAATACTTTGCAGATACCAAACAACAGACTAAAGCTACTTTCTCAATGGATATTCCTATGAAGGCTCTTAAGATATTAACATATAAAAATGATATCATTCTTGACCCATTCACTGGTTCAGGTACAAGTTTAGTTGCTGCTGAAATCGGTGGACGTAGATGGATTGGAATTGAATTAAGTGAAAATTATTGTAAAGTCGCTCAAGAAAGAGTACAACATTTTATTGATAGAAATAAACAAATTAAGTTAGAATTATAATTAAAGGGTCTTATGACCCTTTTTTTTGTTTATAAGGATATTTATAAATAAAAATATGGCTGATATAATAATAAATAAAAGACAATTTAATTTGATTAGTGAAAGACAACAAATTAATGAGTCATTATTTAGTTTTGAAAATATATTAATGGCGGCTGGTTTTATACCCGTAATTGGCGAAATTGCAGACATAGCATTAATATGTTATTATCTTTATAAAGGTGAAAAATTATATGCTGCAATAATGTTAATTGGTCTTATACCTGGTGTTGGTCAATGGATTGCGGCACCAATTGTGAGATTATTTAAAGGTAGTAGAGAAGGCGTTATTGCAATGAGAGAGGGTGGTGTAAAGTTAACCGAATATTTGGCTAAAAATCCTGAAGCTGCGGCTAAATTTGCTAAATTAACTAAATATGTAGAATCTCCTGCGGTTGAAAAAACGGTTGAAGGTATTAGTAAAGTTAGTTCAGGATTAGGGTCAAAATTAAAAAATGGATTAGGTGAAATAAGTGGTGTCGGTGGAGCATTAGGAGGTTTGAAAGCTGGTACTAAAGAAGTTATAGCGGGTGGGTCATTTAAAACAGGATTAAAAGGTTATTTTCAAGGACAAAGATTGACTAAATATTTTGCTAAACATGGTGTTTTACCTGAAAAAGGTATTCAAACATGGTGGTTAAATGTCGGAGCTAGAAGAGATAGAAGAAATGCTTTTAGAAAATTTATCATGACAAATAATTTATTATACCGTTTTGGTGTTCCGTCATTAACAACATTTGAAAAGAAAATGTCTGATGATGCTGATTTTAGAAAAAAAGTTGCAGATGACCCAAAAACTAGTGATTATATTGCTCAAAATTATGATTCTGATGGAGGAAGTAAAACATCGTCAAATAATACTACAACACCAGTAACTACAAATACTACATCATCAACAACTAAAAATGATAATCCATTAGGTGATTTATTTGGAGGATTACTTAGTGGTCAACTTGGTAAAGCAGCTTTAGCGGTGGCTTAAAATAAAAATAAAATAAAAAGTATTTTCATGAAAAAAATAATAAGATTAACAGAATCAGACTTAAAAAGATTAATTGAAAGAGTTGTGAAAGAACAAGATGAAGAAATGTATAACATAACTGTTGCAATACAAAAATTTTTAAATAATAGATACAAAAACGATAAAACATTTAAACCACTTACAGTTGATGGAAAGACAGGACCTAATTCACAAACTGAGTTGGCAATTAAAAAATATCAAAAAGAAAAAGGTTTAGACACTGATGGAAAAATTGGACATGATACAACTAAATTAATGAGAAAAGATGGTTTGGATAAATTTGAAAGTAAATTTTTAGGGTTATTTTAATGAGTAAAATATTAAAAGAAACAGGTGTTCGTAATATTTCGGCTTTGAGGAAAAGATATCCCAAAGCCGAAATTTATTTTCACCAAGATTTAGATGGGGTGACTACAGCCATCGCTATGAAAAAATATCTTGAGGATAATGGTATTGATGTGGTTGGTGCACATATTATTCAATATGGTGATAAAGAATTTTCAGTTAAGAAAAACGATGCGACAGGTGATACGATGCCGGTCTTAGTTGACTTTGCTCATGGTAAACCAATGTTTGTTATTCATACTGATCATCATGATAAACAAGTGGGTGTTGAAAAAGGAACTTCAAAACAATTTAGAGGGGCTCGTTCAAATGTTGAAACAATATCTCAAGTGGTATCACCAAAAGATTTATTTCCATCTTCTGATATCCTTTTAATTAATACAGTAGATTCTGCTGATTTTGCAAAACATAACATAACACCAAATGAGGTGGTTAATTATCTTTATAGATTTGATAAAGAAAAACCCTTACAACAGAATAAAATGTTGTTAGGTTTTGTTATTAATAAATTACTATTAGCATTTAAAAATAAGCCAAGATTTCTTGAAGGATTAGTTATGGATTCTGAACCATCTCTAATGTCTATTTTAAATAACATTAAGATTTGGATGACAAGAACAAACGCAGCAAAACCAGAAGAATTACAAAAAAATGCAGAAGATTATAAAACAAAAATGAAAGACTTTCCAAGAGTCAATGATAATATTATTTTCCAATATGGTGGAGGTAGTATGTTTAAACCTGGATCTTATGATAGGTATACTCCATTTAGAAATAATCCTGATGCAGACTTTCTTATTATGGCGTGGCCAATGGGATTGGTTCAGGCATCATGTAATCCTTTTAAGAAGGATAGAGAACTTAAGGGGGTTAATCTTGGGGAGATAGCTCAAGAGGTATTATCAAAATGGGAAGGACAATTGAAACAAAAAAATATCCCGTTGTCTACAATGAAATGGGTAAGTGAGACGAGCGTTGGTCCTGAGAGTGTTGGATTTACGTTTAAAGATTTTGATGCTTTATATGGTGGAAAGTTTATGTTTATGGATGGTGGTGATAAGGCGTTAGATAAAGTTAAAGAAATGATGGAAAAGCCATTTAAAGATTTATCGGAGGATGAAATTGCTATGATGGATAAGATTGGTATTAATGCATGGGATTTAATCCAAGCCAATTCAGGAGGACACAAATGTATTACGAATATTTCGGGTTTAAATTACTTAGGAAGAGGTAAGAGACCGCCGCAAGGTCTGTATAAATATGATTCTGAGAAAGAAGATTCACCTTCGGTTAAGTTTATTAAAATGATTGCTCATCAGTTTGAAGATGTATTAAAAGAAAAGATTGAGAAATCAAAATAAGTATTCAACAGAATCTCCTGCTTCAATATTTAATTTTTCACATAGACCGCCTTTGATTTCCAATACAATATTTCCGTTACCACAATAACTTGGGCAATCATCACCGTTACATGGTTCACAATAATGGTGGATATTAACAATAACATTATTTTTAATAATAATAATATCTAATGGGATAATACAATTTTTCATCCAAAAACATTGTTTGTCTCCACCCATTAAAAAAAGTAATCCATTAAAAGTTTTATCAAATTTTTTACCCATCATTCCCCTTGATTGGGATTTTTTATCAATTAAGGTTTTGATTTTAAAAATATTATTATTAACTTTAACTCTCATAAGTTATAAATATAAAAAAAAGAAATAATTTAAAATGAAAGACAATATAATATTTTTTGGTGTAATAGTAATAACTTGTGTAATGATAATATATGGGTGGTATTCAGTAGAGAAACAAATTAAAAAAAATATTGATGATATGGATCTTTAATCAAAAAAAAATACTATCTTTATAAAACTTTGGTGGAAATAGAGATATTTATATATCCACACCTGAAAAGGTGGCACCCCACAAATAAAGTTTCGTATAAGTTTGTTAGTTTCCCAAAACTTTCATATCTTTGTGAAACAATTGTCCCACAAGTGTATTGTTTGAGAGAATAATTGAAGCTTGTGGGACTTCTTTTCTAAATTAGTTCTTTAAAATATTATATTGTGAGGTAGAGCAGTGGTAGCTCGGTAGGCTCATAACCTATAGGTCGGTGGTTCGAACCCATCCCTCGCAACAAAAAAAACTTTAAAAAAGATTTGATAGTTTGAAAACAACTTCTTATCTTTGTTAAAGAAATCGGAAGAATACCAAATCCTTGAAAGAGTATGGTTGTTGGTAAGGTTTTAACTAAAAAGTTACTAAATAAATAACAATCTTTATCTTCTGAAAAAAAGTTTATAAAAGTATTTGACAAATTGAAAAAAATGTTTTAACTTTGTAGACCAAGACGGGAGGAACTAAACATCCTCTCTTAATTGAAAGTTCTTTGAATAAAAATATTATTATCCATTCATTTATTGATGATGAGACCTTCGGGTTGATTTTGAAAATAATTTGATAAATGATATTCGGCTGTATATAGTCGTTAAATAAACAGGGAAACCTGGATAAAATGAATCTGTTGTGTTAACAGATTTGTGGCTTCGGCAACGGAGCTCGAGTATACAAGTGACATATCATCTGACCTTGAGTATTGAGGGCGACGCTTTAGGGAAAGTGGTTGGGTGGTTCGGGAATGTGGATTCTCGGACTGAGTCTGGAAGGACAATAAGAATAAGTCACAGGAATCATGTAAGAAGTATTGTTCCAACAATATTATTGCGGGTTCCAATACAAGAGGGGACTTAAAACCGAAAGGTAAGATGAAGAACGAGTGGTGTCGCTAACATCCTTACAAAACATCTACCAAGATGTTCGTTTGAAGTAATCTTAAAGTATGGAGATAGGGATATCTCACCGAGTAGAAGAGTATTTTGTTGTTCAAAAGATAGCAAAACTCAAGACGGACCTCTACTTGGACTCATCCACAACACAACCCAATTTTATTTTGGTATAAAAATCATAATTAAAACGGAAAAGTGTCCGCCAGGTTTTAGCGAAAGTCGCCTACACAGTCATGGGTTGTCCATGGCACGAACGAACCCCAAGTTCAATCGTATTTTTACCAAAAACCTCTAAGGGGTCGAACCCTGAGTCAGTTCGCAAGATTGAAGAGAGTAGAGTAGTAATAGAGTAGTTGAAACCTTTAGGAGTGATTGGTCTAACCAATCGGCGATGAGAGTTACCGTTCAAAAGATGGTGGAAATCGGAGGAAACAATAATCTCCTGTAAAGATTCTCAATGATAGGTGTATTCTCAACCTTGATAGCCAAAACAACCCTGTCAGTTTCTACTGATGGGGTTTTTTGTTTATTTAAACTTACTGAATGTTGGGGAGTTGTCTATTGTCTTTTCTAATGAAGTTTTATATGATCCGTATTTCTTAAAATCTTCAAAGTATTCCGAGATTTGTTTTGCTGTGTGTCTACCTTCTTCAAATGTTAATACTGAATAAATAAATTGTGGGGTAAAATGACTGAGGGATGATTTTTCTAATTGTTTTACTAAGTGATTTAATAATACGGAAATATATGATGTAGAATAATTCATATCCCTAAGAATTTTTTCTAATATATTCAAATCTTTTTCTAACATTCATATAAATATTTGAAAAATCAAAAAAAAGTCATATCTTTGAGGTTCAAAAAAAACAAATACTATGTTTGACAAATTAATTGACCTCTGTGTAACTTTTATTCATGACATTATTCCGTTTAAAATTGTTGACCAATGGGAAATGGGTGTTCATTTAAGGGTGGGTAAATTTCATAAGGTTGTATATCCAGGACTTAATTGGAAGATTCCATTCTTTGATAAGATTTGGGTTACTCCTGTCATTACTCAGACTGTTAACCTAAGTCCTCAAACCCTTACAACAATGGATGAAAAATCGGTTGTATTAACAACTATTGTTAGATATCATATCTTTAATGTTAAAAGTTTTTTATTAAATGTGATGCATGCCAATGATGTTCTTGTTGATATGACACAAGGAATCATTCGGGATATTGTTGAAGCAACAAATTGGGAAGATTTGGTTGATTTAACAAATCTGGTAACACCTGAAGTTAATAAAGAAGTTATTGAATGGGGGATTATTGTTGAAGCCGTTAAATTCCCTGACTTGGGGGAAATTAAAACCTATCGTATTATAGGTGATGGTAATAGTAAAAATCATGGACAAATTATATTACCCGCAGAAATTTAATTTTTTATTTCAAATAATACCATTATCTTTGTAATCTAAATAAACAGATATGACAATGAACTCACATACTATTAAGATTCAACATGAGACTTTTGGGAAACTTTTGGATGAAACTTTTGTTAATCCAACTCAATTTAAGTTATTTCTTAAAATGATACAAGGATGTATCTCAATGAAAGAAGACCTAACGTTTTTTAATGGGGTTGATTTTTTTGTTCACGTTCCTTATAAACATTTAGTTAATTCCATTATCACCACAAATGTTGATAACTACACATTGGCAGAACATTTAATTAACAAATCAAAAATGGAGGCAGAAGTAACAAAATGATGCAAGATAAAACAATACTATTTATTGGGATTATTTTGATTATAATTTCAATATTAATCCCTTCAAGTAAATCTGAAAAACCGAAGAAAGATTATGATGAAGAGGAATATGATGAAGAGGAGTATGATGACGAAGACTATGAAGAACAAGAGTATGAAGAAGTAAAAGATATTACAGAATCTGAAGTAACTAAAAAGACTGATGATGAAGAAACTTATGTGTCAGAATTAATTAATGAATTGAAGAATAAATCTGACAAAACTCAGAAAGATAAAGATAAAATAGGGCTTCTTGAAATTAAATTAAAACAACTAAAAAATAAAAGATGATTACGATAAAAGATATTATTGATCGGTCCACACCACACCCACTTGATGGGGGAAAGATGACACGTTTTTATAATGATGAGATTGAATTTTCAATTGTTGGAGGTAGAAGTGGATTGTATGGTGACTTTGAAAATGATTTTGAGGTTGCAATAATAGATAAAAAGAGTGGTGATTTTGTTACAAAATTCTTTTATCCTGAAGGTAATGATGATGTTATTGGGTATATGAAATCAGAGGATGTCGTGAAACTTGTTAATCAAGTTTTAGGTAAGGGTTTCCAAGTTCGTTAAACTTGGTGGTGGAATGTTACCTTAACCGGTGGCCCTAAGGAGAGACTTCGGTCTCTCTTTTTTAATTTAACGAAAATCTTCAATTCCAAATCCACAATTATTCAAAACTAATTGGTAGAATTGGTCTTTTATGTAATCAATCATATCATCGTAGTCTCCTTGATCTCCCATTCCAAGATCATCATCTATTTGTTCTAATGTTTTATATACCTCATTTCCTTCTTCATCTGTGGATAATAATTTTGAATCTCCCCACCTGTAATCAATAGCAACATCATTTCCTGATGGGTTTATATCAATCTTTGCTTTATCAACAATAACATATACATATTCACCATTTGATAAATCAACTTTAATTCCATCTTTGGTTGATAGTTTTGCCAATGCATTGTTAACAAATGATTGTGCTCCATCTTCTCCGATTTCATAAACTAAATTTGGTATAAATTCAAAAAAATCATATCCCATCATTTTGGCAATAGATTTTGTGTCAGGGTTTGGATAACCTACTTTATTTAATACTTTAAGAAATGTTTTTACGTCGCTCATTATTTGTTAAATATATCGTAATTTGGATCGTTTGAAGATATTTTCATTTTATCTCCTGAAAATAAGTCAGGCATGTCATCATATGATGTACAATAAATTTCATTTGTTTTTATTGCTGATATTAACTTACTATGTTCAGTTTTATGTGTTAATATAATATATTGGTCTCTGAGTCTATCAAAATCATATTCATCCATTGTTTTTTCTGGTATTCCTGCGGTTAGTTCGCATCTATCTTTAATTTCTTTGTTCCAAGTGCAGATAAAATATTTGTTGTATTCCAATTCATTTGTTTCAATTTCTCCTGTACCATCGCATATGGTGCATTGTTCATATCCACCATTACAATAATCGCATGTTACTGTTCCTCCATCACAATCATTACAATCTCGTTCGCCACTTCCATCACAATTATCACATTTGCCATCTTCATCATTGCCTTCACCACTTCCATCACAATCTTCGCATTCAACTTTTCCTGATCCATCGCAAGTGCTACAATCTACGGTACCATCTCCACCACATCTATCACATGATGTTTCTCCATTGCCACTACATTCCTCACATTCTTTTTCATGAAAATCTCCTTGAGTTATTATAAGATTTGCGAATGCGATTTTATTCAAAAGTGAGTCTCCTATTTCAAAATTATTGGATATTTTTAATGACCAAAGGTAAAATAATAATTTGATTTTATTTTCTGATGGTAAAAAATTGAAATAATCTTTTTGTCGCCTCATTAGGTCAATAAAATTCTCATACAAATCCTGCGCAGAATCTGGATTGGGTAATATACCTACCATCTTTTGGGCTAATCTTTTTATTTTATCGTTCATGTTATTAATCGTGGTAATGTACTCTGAAGGACATATCAAATATATGTTTATTGTCAGCCTCATAGTTAATCTCCCAAACTGATCCTTCATCGGTAGATCCTTTAGTCAGATTTCCTGCGACAATTTTTCCTTCTTGAGTGATAATGTATTGATTTAATATATTTCTTAATTTTTCACTCATTCTTGAGATGTCATGAGCAAATGAATAAATGTCTGGCTCAAGTGAATGGGTATAATCAAATTTTATATTAATATCGTAAGATTCAATTCTTTTGGTGGTATCATCATAATAATCAAATTCAATATAAAATTCCAAGATATTAAAATCAGGTTTAGATTCCATTAAAACCAAATACTTCAATTTTTCAGACAAAACTTCTTCGTTAATCATAATAATAAATAGATTTGACTTATAAAAAATTTTGAATTAAATTTTTAAAAAATAAAATATGTCAATTACAGTAATTTTAACGGAAAACGAAATCCTTAATACACCAAACGATGCTATGTTGGGTGAACTAACAAGAAACAAATACTGGCAGGCTAGGAGAGATGCGGAAGGTCCGCAATATGATGATGAACACTTCGCCATGGTTATTGGAGATGATGGTCTTGTTAAGTCCATAATCCGTCCATATACCTGTTCCATTTGCCATAAAGATACGTCAAAAGTGGAATATGATTACTTGGTTGGATACGACCATTTAACTTGTATTTTGGAAAAAGAAAATGAATCAAGACAAAATGAATATGATAAATGTGTCATATGTGGAAAAGAAACACCTTATTTGGTATCAACCAATATAGATTATAGAACTGGTTATGTTGAAGGTGGAGGACAAGGATGTTATCAACCAAATATTTGTGAAAAATAATTTTGGCTGTTAAATAATAGTTCCTTATCTTTGTATTCACAAAAAACAACCACATATGACAAAGACAACCACAATTCCAGTAGTAAAGTTAACAACAGGTACATTAGCAGGAGATACGTTTTACGGATCTTTTAATACCACAGTAAAGAACAAGAGAATCTCTGTAATGGTTTCAAACCATATCAAAGATGTGAATAAAGAGTATGAGTTCCGTATCGCAAACAAATGTCAGGCGGGATTTATCAACATCCACGACAGTAAAGGTACCGCTTCTGATATAATGGGAGGATGGGATAAAAATTCTCTTGTTAACATTCAAGTTAAACATACTTGGGATAACGGACGTGAAATATGGCATAATGTGTATACAACCAAAGGTGGTAAATGGTATTCAATTGATCGTGGATTCCTTGAGGTAATAACCGTTGGAACCATGAGACAATCTTTCCCTGATATGTGTGATATGAGTTTGTGGGCGTTGGTTGGTACTAAGACTTGGGCTGACAAAGCATTCGTTCAGAACTAATATAATAATCCTCACCAAAAAGGTGGGGATTTTTTTTTATTTGGTGGAATGAAATAACTTCCTTATCTTTGTATTCACAAAAAAATAAAAATATGACAACTACCACCATCACATTAGACAGAGTTAAGAACTACAAAGGTCAAAACTCATTTTTAAAAAACCTTCAAGGTTCACTTGCAAAATACAATGGATTGACTGACAAACAAATGGCAGCCGCTGAAAATTGTCTTAATGGTGAAGCCAAGGCTATTGATATGGATAATCTTCGTCCTGAGTTAAGAAAAATTGTTGAATACAAAGGTGAAAATTCTTTTGTTAAAGACATAGCATCTAAGTTCCAAAAGTATGGTACCTTGACTCAAAAACAAATTGAAGCTGCAACCAAACAAATCACCAAAGAGGAAGATAAGGAAAAAACCATTCGCATGAACTGGCCAACAATCGGAGAAACGATTAAATTGGGACGTAAGGTTGGTGTTCAGTTGAAAGAGACCTATGGTCTTGAGTTTAACCCAATCTTGATTGACATCACAAAGTTATTGGCTGTTAGTCCAAAGGCGGTTAAGTTCGCAGGTAAGATGACAATCAAGAGAGGTAAAGTTTGTACCTGTTGCATGAAGACCTTAACTGATGAGTTTTCTATGTTGACAAATATGGGTAAGATATGTGCTAAACACATGAAAGTTGAATATATCACTGACGCATCTCAAGCCGAGGGATTCCGTGAAAGATACCTTCAGAGAGTTGAGGAAATTGGAACAATGGAATTTTGGGTTCCAAGAAAACAAATTGTGAAGTGGGAAGGAATAACTGAACCCATTTTAAGAACTATGTAATAACACTTAAACCTCCTTAATTGGGGGTTTTTTTATTTGTTTGATATTTATTACCAATGGAGTACATAATCACCGAGAATCAACTTAAAACAATATTAGAACAATCTAAAGAGCCATCCATGCCTTTGATTGTGAAGTTATTTAAATTGTTGAATGAAGAAAAGAAAACACACAAAACACGAGCAGCACTTCTTGAAGTTATTGAAAATTTTTCTAAGTATATTAATATACCTAAAGAATATTCGTTATATCTTTTAGAATTATATCTATTGAATTACAGAAAAGATGGTGACTACTCTGGATTAACCAAAGAAAACTTTATTGACCCAAAAAAAATGAAGGGTAAAACAACTTCAAACCCAAAAGCAAAATTATATACCATAGCACAATTACCATTTAAGGCATCTAATTTAGAAGCGTATTGGACCACAGATTATAATGGTAAACCTTACTACAAAGTTGTATCATATGGTTGGTACCCTATATACATTTTTAAAGATGATAGATGGTACGAAGTTAGGGGAAAATATTCATCATCAACTAGCAAACAAATGAGTAACGCCAATCCCGTTAAATGGGATAATTTTTTGGAAACTGAAGTATACACTTTTACACCAGATGAAATGAAAATGTTGGAAGAAGGGAAGAGTCATGAAGAAATAATAAAATACAAATTGGGAAAATTAAAATCTATTGAACCTGAACTATCCAAAAGAATGAAAACTGTTAAAACGTATAGTTATCAAGGTGATGTGGATCTTTTACCAAGCACAAATATAAAGTATAAAGTTAAATCTGTTGATTTAGAAGACGGTAAAGCAATTGTTACTATTGATGTTTATGATGTTATTAAAAGAGAAAATGATAAAGAAATTCCAACAACTCAAAATTATATAAAAGGAGAACTTGAAAATCTTACACCAAAGAAAGTTGAAGATACAATTGAGATGAAAATGAGAGACGAATTGAGAGATTACACTGGAACACGTTCAAGATATGTAAATGAAATACCTCCTGGCACAAGAGTAAACTTTAAATTTAATCACTTAAAAAAATAATATAAACCTCCAAATTTGATTGGAGGTTTTTTATTTGATGAAATGAAATAACTTCCTTATCTTTATAAAAATTAAAAAATATGAAACTTGAATTAAAAGAATTGATAGAAGAAGGAACTATTTCCGAAATTGAAATTGTTGAATTTTTATCAACAGTAAAAAAGTTATCCGCTGGTAATATTCTTATAAGTAAAAGTTATGATTTAATCATTAAAGATTTTGGTCTTGAAGAAAATGATGGGTGGATTAAATTTGATGAAGACACAAAATATAAATTTAAATAAGATAATGACACAATATGAATGGAATCAGATACTGATTGCCAATACCTTAAATGAATTTGATTTTATTAGGGTACATCAAGTAATGGTTTGTTTGGATTGGAAATGGTATTACGATGGAATTCCAACAATTGATGAACTTAGAACTGCTGCTCGTGAAAGAATAGATTCTACTATTAAAGGTTGTATTCGCGAAAGTAGTGCAAATATACCATATCATTCTTCAAGTGGTGGATTAAAGGTTACCGTTGAAAAGAATATCTATGGACAAATTGACTTTATTAGATTAGAATTTGTTGTTTCAGATTGGGAGACAATATCAGAAGAACATATGTAATATGAAAACAAAAAAACCTAGCGCAATAGTTTACGGATGGTATAAACATGATGAGGAAATAATCATCTCCGATGTTTATTTTGAAGAAGGACTTGAAGATGAAGTTATAATATATTCATTACCATATACAGGAAATGTGTTTGAAGATTATTCAAAGTATCAGCCAGATTTAATAATATCTTTTATTGATAAGATTGAAATACCTCATTATTACTTAAGTCAAATACATATTCATCTTGATGAAATATTGAGTGATAATATATTAGCAAATATTATTGTTTGCCAATCTGTATTCAGAGGAACAAAAGTTAACCGACCCAGATTTTCTATTTTTACTCCAACTTATAAAACAGGAGAAAGAATTAAAAGAACTTATAACAGTCTTGTAAATCAAACATTTGATAATTGGGAATGGGTTGTTGTTGATGATTCTCCTGATGATGAAACATGGAAATTACTTCAAGAAATATCCAATAAAGATTATCGTGTAAAATTACATAAAATTTATCCGTTATCAGGAGGAAATGTTGGATTGGCAAAACATAGAGCCGCAATGCTTGGTGATGGAGATTGGTTAGTTGAATTGGACCATGATGATGCATTAATAAGTAATTGTTTAGAAGTTTGTAATGACGCAATAATAAAATATCCTGATGGTGGTTTTTTATATAGTGATGTTTGTGAATTATATGATGATGGAGAGATGAAACATTATGATCATGATTGGTCAGGTGGATGGTATGCCAGACATGATAATTATTTTGATTTTGGATATGCCGGTCATACATGGGTTGAAGTGGATGGTAAAAATTATTTGGCTCATTGGTACCCAGATATAAATCCATTAAGTATTAGATTTAACATTAGTATGCCTGACCATGTAAGAATGTGGGAAAGAAATCTTTATCATAGTGTTGGTGGTCATAACAAAACTACACCAGTTGCGGATGATTTTGAAATGATTGTTAAAAGTTTTTTAAATACACGATTTATTCACGTAAAGCGTATGTTATATTTACAATACAATAATAGGAATAGTACTGTTGATAATAACGCAACAGACATAAACAGAAGAGCCAGACTTATAAGAGACCATTATGACAAAGTCATTCACGATAGAATACTTCAACTTGGTTTTAAAGATTGGAATTGGGATGATGAATTAAAACATTCACAAAAATTTCAAAATAGAACACCAATTAGGAAATATTATAAAGAAGAAGAAGTAATGAATTACATTTATGAATAAGAAAGCAAAAATTTGTTTAAATGGGATGGTTGGAAATGAATCCGCAACCATTTTAAGAATGTTGGAATCGGTATATTCACATATTAATTATTATGTGATTCAATGTAATGGAAAAGAAGATAATACAAAACAAATAATTGAAAACTTCTTCAAAGAAAAAGACATACCTGGATTCACTTATGAAACGGATTGGGATTATCCAGGATTTAACAGAGACCATACTTTACAAGAATGTCTTAAGGCTAATCATAAATGTGATTGGATATTAAGAATGGATGCGGATGAAAGATTACAAGTTGATGAAGATTTTGATTGGTCAATCCTTAATGACACATCTGTTCAAAGTTATAACATTACTGCTGAAAATGGTGGATTAAAATATTTTAGAACATGGTTTTGGAATGCTAAATTGCCATGGTTTTTCCAACATGATAAAAGACATGAAACAATTCATCTACCTGAAATTGGAGAAGGGTTTCAAAGAGAAATGATGCCTTATGGATTTAGACATTTAGTTTCTCAAGATGGGCAGACATGGAATGCACCAAGAAAGTTTTTAAGAGATGCATTAGAGTTAGAAATAGATAAAATTGTTGGTAATACAGTATTGGATGACCACTATCATTTATGGTATATTGCAAAAAGTTATGCGGATTGTTATGGTAATTCACAAGAATTACCTTTTGGAAAACTTCACTCAGATGAATATGCTAGACGTTCAATATGGTATTATGAAAGATTTTTAGATATTTCTCACGATTGGTCAAAATCAAAAACAGCAAAAAGAAAAGATGAAATGAGTTATTATGCGTTAATAACAATGGGTCATGCTTATTTATTCATTGGTGATAATCATAAAGCCAAAGAACATTATTTATTAGCAGAACAATTTCAACCTGAAAGAAATGAGCATTTACTTTATCTATGTTTCTTTTTTGAAAAATTAGGAAAATATCAGGAAATTTTAGACATAATAAGTAAAATGTTACGAACAGAAAGAATAAATCCTTTTCCAAGACTTTCATTTTTAATTGAATCTAGATCATATTATGATACAAGTAATTTTCTTGTTGAATATAGGGAAAAAATTAATAAAAAAATGAATGAACCAAAAATTAATATGGATAGTATTTCATTTAATTTCAAATGATTTTAATTAAGAAAAAATATGATTATCTTATAGTTGGAGCGGGACCTTATGGTTCCGTTTCTGCTTATGAATTAACCAAGAGAGGTAAAAAATGTTTGGTAATTGATAAGAGAAAAGTTATTGGAGGTAATTGTTATACAGAAAATATTGATGGAATCCATGTTCACAAATATGGTGCTCACATATTCCATACCAATGAAAAATACCTTTGGGATTATATTAATCAATTTGCGGAATTTAAACAATACAACCATAATGTTATTGCAAATTATAAGGAAGAAATATATACCCTTCCATTTAATATGTGGACATTCAATCAATTATGGAATGTTACAACTCCTGAACAAGCAAAAGAAATAATTAAAAAACAAAAATATAAAGGAACCATAACAAACTTGGAAGAACAAGCACTTTCAATGGTTGGTACTGATATCTATGAAAAATTAATTAAAGGATATACAGAAAAACAATGGGGAAAAACTTGTAAAGAACTGCCGCCATCAATTATAAAAAGACTCCCAGTAAGATTTACTTGGGATAGTAATTATTTTAATGATATGTATACTGGAGTACCAATCGGTGGATATACTCAAATATTTGATAAGATGCTTGAAGGTACTGAAGTTTGGTTGAATAAAGATTATTTTGATGATAAAGATTTTTATGATGGATTGGCAGACAAAGTAATATACACTGGTCCCATAGATAAGTTTTTTGATTATCAATTTGGGAGATTGGAATATAGGAGTTTAGAATGGGAAACATTAAAATTAGATAATGATAATTTTCAAGGAAACCCTGTTATTAATTATACAGATATAGAAATACCTTATACAAGAATAATAGAACATAAATGGTTTGATAACCAAAATCAAAAAGGTACAGTAGTTAGTTATGAATACCCTAAAGATTACAATGGTCATAATGAACCATATTACCCTGTTAGAGACAATCAAAACACTAAAACTTATGAGAAGTACCATGAACTAACAAAAGGTCTTAAAAACCATATATTTGGGGGTAGATTGGCAACATATGTATATTATGATATGCATCAAATAATTTCTCAAGCATTAACTATGGTAAAAGAATTTAACTAATAGAAGTATATTTATAGATTGTGAAAGCATGTTTAAAAAATACTACCAAATACTTCAGTCCTGAACAACTTAAATTAATTAGAGATTTTATTAATTTATTACAACAACAAGTTTCATTACAAAAAGATGTTTATATTAACTTTGATGGACAAAGAGATGGACAGATGACTACTGGTGTTAGAAGACCTGGACATCGTATACATGTTTTAACTAAAGATAGATTATTAATTGATGTATTAAGAACTTTAGCTCATGAGTGGACACATGAATACCAACATCAAAAAATGGGACTTAAAGATACCCAAAAAGTTCAAGACATTGGAGGACCAGAAGAAAACATGGCTAATGTTTTATCTGGTATATTTGTTAAAAAGTTTGCTAAGAAATTCCCTAAACATTTAAAAACTATGTACGGAGAAAATTAATCGTTATATTTATATTGTATGGAACTAAACGAACAAATATCAAGAATGAAGGGATTAATCTATGAGTTGTCTCCAAAATCTACAGGAGTACAGGAATTTATTCAAAAAGTAAAAGATACTCCAGGTCTTTTAAAGTTTTTAAATTTCAAAACATATAAGTCATTAGAAGATTATATAACTGATGGTAATTATAAAGACATGGATGAATTAAAAAAAGATACTGAAAAGTTTTTCAAGAAAAAATCTTTAAATAAGTAATAACGGACACTCAGATTCTTCAATAAATAAGCGTTTAAATTCATCATCTCTTAATGCAATTCTAGAAACAGGTAATCCGTTTGTTCCAAGAATATTAATTCTCCAAAGTCCTGTTTTATGATTGACAATTTGAATTTTCTCACCTGCAAACATACCTAACTCCATAATTCTAAGTCTAATACATGGATCACAATTCAAACAAGGATTAGAAACGGGAACATCTTTAATAGTAAAAACTTTTCCAATAAGGTTTTTAATTATTTTCATAATATTAATACAATTTAAATATATTTATAAATATGAAAACACTTACCGAAGAAATTTTTAGAATAAAATCTCTAATAAACCAATTTGAGATTATTGAAGAACAAGACGCCAGAACAAGCTCAGCCGCTTCGGGTCCACAGAAATGTGCAATATCTCATGATAGTGGTGGATATAATTCTGGAGATACTCCAGAGGAAAAAAGAGCTAACAGACAAGCTAAAAGTGACGCAAAATCTGACCTTAAGAAAACATTTAACATGTATTATGATATAAATAATTATGAATATCCAAAAGATGTTAAACAACAAATATCTACTCAATTTAAACAATTTAAATCATTACTTGATGATGGTCAAAGTGATTATAGTTCAGAAAAAAAGTTTTCAAATGTAAATAAAATATTAGAATATATTCATAAATTCCCAAATATTTCACTTACTAAAAGAATATCAACCAAATTTAACAATCCAAACATTCAATCAGTAACTATTGAAGATATTATAGGTTATGCAAAAAAAATGGGTTGGGATAATTTTATTAATTGGTATTTAAATCAATGTTATTAATTAGTAATGTCCGATAAATCAAATAGAGTTGACGGAATATTTGTTCCATTAAAAGTAGGAGATATTATTTACACAGGAAGGTTTAAGAACAAAAAAACAACTGTTAAAACAATAGGACAAGATGAGTATGGTATGCCGACTATAAATGGTAAAAGGGTATTGTCATTTAGAATATTACCAAAAGAAAAGAAAGATTAATAATTTGTATTGTGTTCAATTATAATGTTATATGGTCAGCATCTTGACCAAACTCTTTATTAAACCAATCAAGAATGAATGACATCTTTTCTTCACCAAAATAATCTTCCAATTTATGAAATAATTCACGATTAAGTCGTAATTCTTGTGTCCAAACATAATACTTAGCGAACGTTTTTCCCGGATGATCAGAAGAATAATATTCTAAAAAGGAATCACCTCCGTTGCTGTAAGTGGCAACAAGAGTATCACGATTATTAAACTTAGGAAAAACTTGTTCAACCATTTTACTGATTAATTTAGTCATTCTATTTTCGGTTATAACGTATTTCATGTATAATAAATATATTAAACAATTTCTTTTACAGGTAATTTATAAGTATTATTAAACCAAGCGGATATAACAATAAGAAGAATATTATCAATATAACCTTTACCAAATTTCTTATTCAATTCTTGTTTTACAACATCACCAACATACATGGTTCCTGTCTTAATATCAAACAGAAAGAATTCGTTGGTCCAAGTTTGTTCTAATTTGTTATAATGTAGGTATGGGAAACTATATTTGTCATCAATAAATTTAACAATGTGTTTTTCTAAAGTAGTCATATCTGCTAATATACAATAATATACTTAAAATATCTATTAATTTACCACTCAAAAGATGTATTTGTGTTTGTTACTTCGTGACTCAACAATATTGGCATTGTTGTCTTCTCGCGTAATATTCTTTCTAAATCATAAACTAAGTCATCGGCATCCATTTGACCTCTTCTTATTGAACTATAATATATCATAATTCTTACACTCATATATTTGTGTTCTAATTCTTTATTACTGTGTTTGACAGTAACCCAATCCGCTTCAATAACTTTAACTTTTTCAATCATTTCAATTTGGTCACAAGATACGTCACTAACATTTCCTTCATAATCATCAGCAACTTTTTCACAAACTCTACGAATGTAATTTAATTTATCATCAATTAAATCTTGAAACAATTCTAATTTATTAGATTTTGATTCAAACAATCTATTATATTGCGATTCTTTAATAATGTATTTCATTTAATTAATATCTTTAATTTTAATATTATATTTTTCTCTAAAATAATTCATAATTAATTCATTACATTCTTCTGTGTCCATACCAAGTAAATTTTTGATATTGTTATATAAATTAACATCCTGAATAAATAACATTCCCCACGAATTTCTTGCGAAGGGTGGTCTATCTTCATCACCATAATTATCACTGTAATATTTTTGTCGGTCTTGATTAATCCCAAAAAACTTAATGTACTCTGGATCTAACCCATAATTAATCGGACCTCTTTGCATTTTAAGAGGTGCGCCGTATTCTTGAGATATGATTTCATCAATGATGTGGTAAAGTTTACTTTCGGTTATAATATATTTCATATTATTGTTTTGACTCCCAAAATTCTTTTAGGTAATCATAAAAGTTATTTTTAATGTATTGTTTTATTTGGTTTCTAAAAATAACATAATCATCACCATCAAGATTAGATTCTGTTGCGATAGTATTTGATACATATTCTGCAACAATAAGGCTTAAGTTTTGTAAAGGAATAACGTTCCAACCTCTTCTGGTAAGATCGTTTTGTAAATCAATTAATTCTAATGAATTATCAATTAACTGTTTCATTTCAGATTCTCGTCTAATTAATCTATATTGATTTTCTGTTATAATATATTTCATATTAAAAATGGAAATTACTTAACTTTATTTTTTCTATGCTTAACAATTTTAACGCCATCATCAAAATTTTTAAAATTAATACCATATAATGTTTCATTCCCTGACTTAATATGAAAGTTTTTAACTATCCAAGATCTAACCGAATCTTTAAAATCTTTCATGGTATCATAAAATAAAACATTTTGAACTTTATCAAGAATATCTTTTGATAATATTACTCTACCTGGTTCTTTTACCATCATCAATTTATCTCCAACATAAACCAACATTTCTCCTGTTTCAACAAATTTATTTGTATGACCTTTAAACATTTCATCTAAAATGTCATGTAATAAAAAATTGGATTGGTTTTCTGTTATAATATATTTTGTTGGCTTTTTTGATTCTGTTATGCCTTTGTATGAATAATATTTTTTAAGAATATAATTCTTGTACTTATCAAAGAAATAAAAATATAGTTGGTCTTTTTCTTTAAGGCTTACTTTTAATTTTGTTGTTTCCCAAATATGGTCAAGTAATTTTTCATTCAATAAATCACAAACTTCTTCAACATATTCCAATGGTTTATATGATAATGAATTTATTTCAAACATAATAATGGTATTTAATTCATCCATTACTTCATCATCTGTTAATCTTCTTTTAACATGAGTGGACATTGATTCTGATATGGGATTAACTGAATCACATTTTTTTGATGTTGAACCAACATAAACATCAAGATTTAACCATTTTTTGATTTCTTGTTTTACACCATTTCTAATCATTTTTTCAACGAACCCTGGTTTTGTATTGGCATTTTGTATGTAATCAATATCCAATATTACAATGACTTGAATTGAATCTTCATCATCAGGGATAACCATATAACCGCAAACACCATCAACCACTTTATCAGATAAAAATGCTTCAAGTAGACTAATAGTTTTTTGATGTTTGTCCATATAATATAAATACTCTTATAATCAAATATACCATTATGAGATTAATTTAAAAAAAACAAATAAAAAATTTGAAATGTGTTTACATTTTAAAATCTGAAGCGTAAATTCTAAAGAAGTGATAGTGTGCGATTTATATTATGTCACTTTATAAATTTTTTTTAAACATAAATTATGAGAAAAAATGAGTACGCGCCTTACGTTTTGATTTTTTATATAATCCTTATTGCTATTTTATTATTTACATCTTGTGTTGCTGTTGAACATACTGTAAGTAAAATATTTCCTAGCAGAAGTGCTGTATGTCCATCAAATGACTCAAGATACTTTTTTAGACATGCAGGGACCAAACCTACCAAACAATATTTAAGAAATAATAGAAATTAAAAAATAGGATTAAATTATACCCATAAAATTAAACCTTCACCATAACGGTGGGGGTTTTTAATTGTAAAGATATTTAATAGTATGGGTTTACGAGAGTCAATAAAAAGAATATTAAGGGAATCATTGGATTCTGATTATTCGGAGGGGACTATGAAGATAATTAAAAAGATGATGACTAAAATGGATTTGCCATTTGTTGAATCTTTTAAAGTTGTGTGGTCAGAAATGCATGATGCATATGAGATTAAATTATATTATCCAAAACATGTTAAACAAGATATTAGATGGGAAAATGAAATGAAGATTACATCAACCATCAGACCATTTTTGGACTTACCATTTTATAGTGTAATTGTAAGAAGTTTTTACAGTGAAAAACCTAATGAATTTGTTGGTGGTATTAATGAAAATTATACGCCATGGGTTAAAAGAAGAATGGATATGGTTCAGAGGGCGGAAAGAGAGGCCTCAAGTTATATGGTAAAAAGGTTTAAACAAAACCCTAAACAATCTACAAAAAGTAAGTTTACTCATATGTTCTTTTCTGTTATGATGGATGGGTTACATGATGAGTTATCAAATGGAGGAACAGAGGATTTTGATTATTCAAAAGTACATCAAGAACTCAGAGATTCATTTAGAAATTATGTGGAAGAACTATGGAAACAATTAAATAAATAAAGATACTTATATAAAAAATCAAATTATGAAAAAACTATTATTAATTTTAGCAGTGTTAAGTTTAACAACAACAGCATTCGCTCAAAAACATCGTAAAGACAAGGCATTAACAATTGTTGTTGGAAAGTTTGCATTCTGTGGAGCATCAGCTGCAAAACCAACAGGAAAAATAATAACAGTGGAAGGTAGAAAGTTTTTGGAAGGAGTTGCGGCATGTCCTGTAATGAATGGTCCTTCTGTGGCAAATACAATATTGGTTCCTACACCTTCAATTACACCTGATGGTACAGATAAGACTGTATGGTCTTATTTTTGGTATTATGATAGTGTTCCTCAAGCACCAACATGGGAAAATTTACCAACAGTGAATAGAACATTTGTTGTATCAAGAGGACCTGAAGGTGGAATGAGCAATATGTGGTGTATGCCATGTAAGGTATTACCAAAAAAAGTTAATGGTGTAACCATTGCAGAATGTTTTGGTCCACTTAATGAATTGGCATTCCCAATGAGAGTGGCTGTAAGGGCTCATCCTGGTGAAACATCAGTAACACAAGCACCCGTTGGATCTACATATCCTGTGGGAACAATTATTCCTGTTAATGTAATTGGTGATGTTAAGAGTAAGAAATAATAAATCAAAGAACTTATAATAAAAACCCTCACCATAACGGTGGGCGTTTTTCAATACAAAGATATTTATATTTAATGAACCTACAACAATCAATAAGAAGAATATTAAAAGAGGAACTTAATGAAATCTTACAAGATATTCAAGGTGCACCGTTATATCATCACACCACAGAGTCAAGAGCATTATCCATTATGAATAGTGACACGATGAAAGGTACAAGACCTGACGACGATATATTAGAGGTTGACCCAACATTAACCAACACACCAAACCAATCCATGATTTCATTTACTCGTGACAAGAACTTTATACCTAGTAGCACAATAGGTGCTGGATCAGGTGGGATTGGAGATGCTAGCAAACTTAAAGTTATTTTTGTATTGGATAAAGAAAAACTTAAATCTCGCTACAAAGTTGTTCCTTTTGACTATAAGTCATTAGAAGATAGATGGAATAAGAAAAGACAAGACCCTGAAAACAGAGAACCAACACCACCAAGAATGGGAAAGGATAATGAATATGAAGAGCGTGTTTTAACCAATAAGATATTTCCGTTAAAAAGATATATTACAGACATTATATACAAAGGAAACAATCCATTGTTAGAAGAAAAAATAGATGAATATTTAAGTGGTAAAAAACAAGAAGATGTTAATAAAATTTAGTTATAGTAAATAAAGTATTTATAATAAGAACCCTCACCAAAACGGTGGGGGTTTTTTAATTCTAAAGATATTTAATAGTATGAACATACGAGAATCAATAAAAAGAATATTACGTGAAGGGTTGGATGATAAATGGACAAGTGATGATAATCAAACGGTTACATTAAAAGAGTTGTTAGATATTGTTAAAGATATTCCAATAACAAAGATGTCAACAAAGAAACTTATTAAACGTGCATTACATGCAGATAATCCCGATGAACAAAAAAATATTGAAAAGGCTGATTTAAAATATCCTGTTCTAATATTAGTCAATGATGATGAATCCATTAAATTTATTGTTGATGGTCATCATAGAATTCAGAAAGCACACAAACATAAACTACCAACAGTAAATGCAAAGTTAATTAAATTTAGTGAGTTACCCAAGAAGTTTAGAGAAGTATTAGGTGGAGAAAAAGAAGAAGAAACTGAAAGAATGGTTAAAGAAGAGAGTAATAAAAAGAATACTTGGAAAGAAGTTAACGGTAAACTTACAAATAACTATAAGTTTTCAAACTATGATGAGACAGTAAACTTTGTAAACAAGGTAGAAAATATTGCAAAAAAACAAAATCATCATCCTGAAATTACATTTGGTTTTGATAAGGTTAAATTAACTATAACAGATCATGAAAAAGGTGGGATTTCTGATAAATGCCATAAATTCACTAAAGAAGTAGATAAATTATAATGAACTTACAAGAAAACATACAAAGGATTAAAAAAGTGATGGGACTTCTTACAGAAGAAGAAAATGAACCTGTAAAAAAAGGGATTAATCATGGTAAAGTTATAATACAACCATACCATGAAGGGCAAAAAGGTAAAAAACTTGATAGTTTTATTATTGGTATTACACATTTTGATGAAAATAATCCTGTTTATTTAGAAAAAAATGATATTAATCCATCCATAATAGATAAAATAATAGAAGTTGCTCAACAGTGTGGTTATTTTTATGAAGGTATTGGAGGTCCAGATTTAAAAAACATTGAAAGATTCTTTAAAGAAGAATTGGGGTTAAATGATATTAAAGATAATAAAAGTTATGAACCTAAAATAAGTCAAGAAGATAAATCTAAAAAAGATTTTATGTATACTTTTTTTTCTAATGGTAATGCTGTTAATAAAACTACAGGAGAAAAATTGGATGGAATAAACCAAGATAATATATTATTAGATGAGTTGAATAAACTTGAAAAAAATAATCAAAAACCAAAAAGTATTTTAGAATTAATTAAAAATGGAGATAGCTCCAAAATGTTTTGGGATGGGAGTTTATCATTTGACCAAATGGAAATAGATTGGTTTATTCAACAAATATTAAAAACACCAAATACTCAAATTATAAAAACTTTATTGATGAGTGAACCAACTAAAGAAAATATTAGAAAATTCATTCAAACAGGATTTGATATAATGTGGGGGAATTTTAATACCAAAAAAGATAATCATGGTTTTGAAGACGGTAAAAATCTTTTAACAAATATGGCTAATAACGCAACAAAATTAAGAAGAGAATATATCAAAAATAATTTAGAGTGTGGAATATATTTTATAGGTGAAGGACATATAGGAGAATGGAAAAACCAATTTTTAGATACTGAAATAGTTTAAATAATGAACTTACAAGAAGACATACAAAGGATTAAGCAGGTGATGAATATTAATGAATCATCAAGCGAAAAACTAATCAAATACGTTTATGATAACGGAGTCATATCCACAGCAAAACTTGTTGGGGGTTATGATGATTTACTAAAATTATTAGGTGAATATTCAATACGGAGAGAATTTTTAATAAGAGATATTGAAGAGTTTTTAGATACCATAGGTGGTGATTTTTCATTTAGCGCATATGGTGAGCCAGGAATACCTTATAAAGAAGTAAAAGATGAGTATCATGAAATCGCATATTTTGGATATAAAGGTGCTGTAATTGATGTTTGGAATGGATTTGATTTTCAAACACAGAAAGATGAATATTTAGTTCATTACAATGAATTACCATACAAATCTCTTCAAGATATTGTTAAGATGATATCAGAGTTAGATCCAAATAATTTTAATTAAAGTTGAATTAATTCCCATTTATTATCCATTGTAAGAACAACTGCGGTAAAGTTTTCAACCCAATCACCTGAGTTATAATATTTCACTCCATGAATTTCTTTCATTACTGGAATATGAATGTGTCCGCAAATTACACCATCACATGAATTTTTTTCTGCATACTCAACAGCATTTTCTTCAAAGTTATTAATGAAAGACCAAGCCTTCTTGAAGTTTTCTTTAATCTTTTTTGATATACTGTGATATGGAAGTTTTCTCCATTCTCTGTATTTGTTATAAAGTGTGTTCAATCTTAGAGCAAGGTCGTAACCCATTGAACCAATTTGGGTAAGCAACTTAAACTTGGATGTAAAGACATCAATTTGATCACCGTGAAATACGAGATATCTTCTATTAACAAAGACATCGTTTTCCACCCATTCTTGATTATTAATAATATATTCATCTGCGAATTGTATATTGCCAATTTCCATACCAAAGAATTCACGAATATTATCATCATGATTTCCGCGAAGATAAATAACTGGAATATGACGAGATATATTCAATATCTTGGTAACGACTTTTGTATGTTTATTTTTCCATTTGCTGCCACGTCTCATGGCATCAAAATCAATAACGTCACCATTTAATATTAATAGATCGGTCTTCATGGAATCAAGGAATTCCAATATCTTGGTTGGTCTGCAGTCTTTCATACCCAAATGTAAATCAGACATGATGACTATTTTATAATTTACTGGGTGCATAGTTTTATAATAATAATCATTAAAATTGTGGTACCAATTATCGCTTCATCAAAATATATTTTCTTTTTCATGTCCAATAGTTATAATGTTTTTTAAAAAACTCAGGGTTATTTTTATTTACATAAGATAGAAAAGACATTTTTAACATATAGAATAATCCTTTCTTTTTAAATCTTCTGTCTGTTGTATATATTTTATGTTTTGATACATGAAACTTATCAGGAGATATTTTCATGCTCAAATGAAAGTCTTCAGCAAATTTATCTTCATTAATAAATCCGCCAACCTTATTAAATTCCAATATGTCAAAGAGCATAAAACCACCAATAGCACATGGGGCACTCCAAATCGTAATGTCTCTAAAAAATTCAAAGATGGGAAAGATGAATGAATACTTACCTAAACATCTAAACTTACAAGTTAATAAATGTTTCTTATTATCAATCATATAGTTAATCGTCTCATCAATAGTATTAACATCAACAAGAAAGATATCAGCATCCAAGAATAAAATATAAGGAGTAATACATAAAGAAGCACCGTTATTTCTGGCAACACTCGGAAGTCCACCATCAACAATAACAATATCTAAGTTCTTATATTTCCCTGAATTAATAATCTCAACAGTATTATCATCAGAGCAATCACATATGATAACTTTAGTTCCATTTATGTTATGTTGTTTATTTAAATGACCAAGAGTAACATCAATAAGTTCGCTCTCATTTTTGGTGGGAATAACTATGGTAAGAAAATCTTTAATCATATAGATAAATAGAAAATACCTATATAATAGGATGTTAATTAATTATTAAATGGGTCATTAATTCAAATATAAGAAATTAATTAAAAAAAAATTGATAATTTCAGATAATGTTTTTATCTTTGTTTAAATATTAAAAAATAAATACAATGAAAAAAATCTTAATGGTCGCAATCGCCTCAATTGCCATGATGTCTTGTTCCAAAGATAAAGACATTCAAATACCCAAAGCATTTATTAAATCGCCTCACATTTTTATTGATACTACTTCAAGTATTGATAAGACTTCAACTCTTGATAGTGGAATTATTGCCAAGTTTTTATTCAGAAACAATTTAGTTGATTCAACAATTTATCGGAATGATGGAACAATGCAGAATGGAACGTTTAGTCTTGATAGATTCAATCAACCAAATGAAAGTTTCTATTCCAACAATGGTTATATGGAATCCAATAATATTCCATTCAATATTTCAAAAAATTACACGATGACTCTTTGGGTTAAAATGATGGGATTCAAAGAAGGTAATGCATTATTGGAATTAAATAAGAATAGAAGATATGATGGAAATCCAATTATATGGATGAGCCAAAATAACATTTACTATTCACAGTGCAACAAATCTAACAATAGTATTTTGATTGGGGATATTCCAAGTATGTTAAATAAGTGGGTAAATATTACATGGACATTATATGATGGTGTTACCACCTTATATGTTGATGGTAAAGTGGTTGGAACTTCCAATTTTGTATATCCAAGTTATTCAGGTATTACATTAACTTTGGGGAATATGGGCAATTTTGGTTCACCATTACATAATCAACCATCTGATGCATATCTTGATGATGTTAAGATTTATGGTAGAGTATTAACGGAAGATGAAATTATTGCAATATCAAAAAACTAATATAGTAATTATTATATATTAAACCTCACCAATCGGTGGGGTTTTTTATTTAAAGGGGGTTGGGGGAATAAACACCAGCCGAATAACGACAGATTAATCTTTTTCTTTTGAGTGAAATAGTACACCTTCCAAATAAGTATCTAAACCAAAGCCCATCATTTTAAAAACATTAACAGTGAGATTTTCTACTTCTTTAAAACTTTCATCAACAATAAAGGAACCTTCCTCATCGGATTTAACATAATATTTAATCAAAACAAACTTACGACCATTCTCATGTGCCACTCTTATGTTATAATCAGCAATCCACGGAAATTGTGGTAGAATAAGTTTTTCAATAATCTTATGTAGTCCTTGTATCATATTATAATAAATGATTTAATTTTCGTATAGGTATATTAGACTATTGGCGTTTGTATGAAACACTTTATTTATAATGGATAATAAAGGTTCTCTCCAAACATTAATATTATTAAATAAATCATTAAGTCTTTCGTACATTTCTTCATCTATTATAATGGTATCAAACGCAGGATTACTTATATCAGGAGAATTATGACAAGGTTCAGGTAACTCACCTTTAAGTTCTTCGCCGTAATCACCATCGTCATCATAGTGTTCACTATCGGCTAACTTAAATAAATAATCATCATATTCATTTTCAGGTAGAACAAATCCTATTGCGTACGGATCACAACAAACACCCATACCACAATTAAAGTTTGCCCAATCATAAGTACAATCATCAAATCCTTTAAAAGACATATTAAGGTATGTGTAAAGAACTTTAGTAAATTTAGATTCAGGGATTATTGCTTTCATATGATATAAATACTACAGAGTAGAATTAACGACCATAGTCTCGGAAACAAGAACGGTGGGGTTAGTAGAAATACGTAGACTAACAACCACAGGTAAAGAAGAACACCACACTTTCACATATCTATCGGCTTCATTCTCATTTACATTAAACCAACTACTTATTTCCTTTAATAAATAATTAGTAACATAGTTGTTACCATCAAGGTAGCACAATTCCCCAAAGACACACCTCTTAACATGTGCATTAGGATATTTTGTGTTAAGGAATATGTATATAAGTTTTTTCACAATAACAAAGATATGAAAAAAGGGTGGGTAAATCAAAAAAGGGTAGGGATTAAAACCAGCCACATAATGATATAACCAATAATAATGAATTATACTATATGGTTATTCATTGCGGACAAATACATTCCTCACTGCGTTCGGAAGTCCTCCATTCATAACCATATACTATAATCCATTAAACAATACGATAATTAAAGAATACCTGAATGTTAGAGTCATGGTAGGGGGAACACATCTTAAATAAAGTTTTAGTTTCTGTTCTCAATTCACTTTCAATTTTACCACTGCGATATAAAATAAAACCATTAACATCAACATTATTTTTTAATTCATACGTAACAAAATATACTAATTCAACATCACCAGCAACATCAATATCATATTCAATAATCTCAGGATATTTCGGTAAGATAAGTTTATCTATAACGGTTTTAAATTGTTTTAACATACATATATAAATATATTCTCTTCAATATATAAATCCTATAATCCTCCAAACGTATCAAAATTATAATAAGGTGTTGTGCGAAAATTATAATTTACTGTTTAACAGTGGTCCTACACCAATCAAGAACATATAATTCAATGATTGTATTACTAAGGTCCATATAGTTCAAAATATGTTTATTAAGTAAACTATTAACCTTAAACTCAGTGAAGCAACCAAAATCACTAATATGCATAATACTATCATTAGTATCTTCAACCACATATATCTGACTACTGGCATCATCATTACTATATGAATACATAACAATATCCTTACCACTATACTTCAAATCAAGAAACTCAAATAATACCTTCTTCATAATAAAACAAAGATACATCTTTTATCGGATATCCAATCATATATTTACGGATAAATACGTATATACATAATGTGTCTTATAAGGGATAACTGCATCGGTAGCATATGTCGTATAAGGAACATTATGTTATAAAAAAACATATGTATATCCATTCACCATGTCTCCGACATTCATGTCGGAAACATCCCATAAATTCATCATGACTGAGTCGTGATGTACACCCATTCACCTTTACCCCACACATTATATCCCCACATAACGAAGAGACATATGTGTTCGTTACACTCACACTTCGCTATGTGATATTATGTGTCAAGTTATAACTTTACTAATTTCTTAAAAAGTAAAGATATAAGTTTACTTATGACACATATAGTGGATTAATACCCGATGGGGTACAAAACAATACCTTCGGTAGATAATTACACCCCATAAGGTATAATCCATATAATCACAAACTACATGTCTCCATTCGCGTGGGGGGTTAAGTTGTCTCCTCATTGGGTGACAATAAACCATATCGGTTCTCACACTAATGTGTGAACAAGTTCTCGTTGAAGGGGATAAAATACCCTTATAACCATGACTGAATGGTCATGAAACACTCACTACGTTCGTTTCCCCCGCCTGTACACTTAACATTCCTTTTTTTGCTGGAAAACAAATGTAGTAAAAATATGGTCTTCCTGATACCTACAGAGGGGAAAAAGTGGTCTTTACACTATCTGTATACACAAATCTGTGGTAAAATGTGGGGGAAAGTGTTTTTATTTATATAGTCAAAAGTGGGGTGAGGGATTATCCCCATCGTAACGAGTCCCCTGACATTCTGACAAAACCAAAAAAATACCTATAAAGTTATCCACATCCCCACCTTTTTTTCCTTCCTGACATAGCGTCAGTGGGGTTCCCACTTTCTCCCACCTTCACACCTTGACGGTGTTGTACACCTTTGTTCGGTTCATCCCTATTTATTTTATATGTTCCTAACTTATATTTATCCACATGGTAATAACGATAGACGATTTGACATATGAGATATTCCCTTTAGGTGGGGATAAGATGAGGATAATTATTTCTTTGTATGAGAAGGAGTTGGGGACCTTATATTTTGAGAGGGCGAAGAGGTCGTTTGTTAGGAAGCCTGTTAGTATGGATGGGTGGGCATGCGTTGACGCCAAGGTGGAGGGTCTCTACGTTGTGGGTGGGGCAAACATTACCCCAAAGGATATTGTTGCCCATTGTCAGGGGTTATTAAGATCGAGGTCTTAATCTTCTTTTTGGTGGTCCTTCTCTTAGTGGTCTGCGAGCTTTGATTTCTTCAACTCCCCACAGGACGGCGTACCCGATTACAATTGCTTTAATTAACTTTATCATATATTATTTTTTATTTTGTTCCAACAGTCGTTGTAATATTGTTTTTCCGTTTCTCTTGCTTCAATTTCCATTGGGTGATTATCATAACCATATTTTTTCAATAGTTTATGGTAGGATGATTTCACGGGTTGTAGGTAGTGGGTATATTCATGGATAACGGTTGTAACAAGATCTTTCAATTTGGTGCAGTTATCATAGTGGATGGTAATTTTATTTTCATATGGGCAATATTGTCCATATGATTTTTCCCCACCTCTTTGTTTGCATATGGATACGGTGAATTCGGTTTTCTTTCTTTTATTAATTCCGAATGTATCAACGCAATATTTGGTTGTATTCTTTATAACATCGCGAATGGATTTGATATCCATATTATCCACCTGAGTATTCAACCCAAGTTTGCTTGACCCCAACAATATATCCAATATGTGATTTAACATCCCACAAAGATACGACAATTTATTTATCCCACCAAATGATTATTTTAATATATGTTTTAATTGATATATTTATTATCATGGCAGTAAGGACAGAAGATTTATTAACAATACAACAACTATATGATAACTATGAATTCAAGGTTATCAAGAAGATTATCATGAGAGAATTTCCATGGATCAAAGATGTAACAGTTGATGGGGATAGTATAAATCAATATAACCTAATCTTTGTTATCTTAGATATAAATCCATTTGAACTGTCTGATATAATAGGACACCCCGTTTATAAGTGGGCACTTAATGATATTGAACATGGTGAAACATTCAGCTCATCATACCTATCAAGTGTAATGAACATATCTTATGAGGAATCAAAACCTATTACAGATCAGATTGAGGAGATATTCACATCTGTCCACAAGTCCATAGCAATACCAAAGGAACTGAAACTACCTGAAGCAAGAAGATTGGCAATTGGGGACTTCAAAACATTGGAAGGTCTAACCATCCCACCCAACTATGTGGACTGGCGAAGAACAATTAAGTTTAAAAATACCTAACATAATATTCATATAACCAAATATATTTATCCCCACCACAATGGGGATATCTTTTTATATGTCACCTTGTCTGTTAATAACTATATGGGGGGATGGGGATAACTTATCATGACAAACCCCCCCTCTGGCATGGGGTACACCCCCCTATATGGGGAC
>Ga0194055_10000125_pt1 | contig 55294 bp, 61 predicted proteins | sample SepL449m_MetaG_FD_155482 | JGI IMG/M metagenome (GOLD analysis project Ga0194055, IMG submission 155482) | Anoxic zone freshwater microbial communities from boreal shield lake in IISD Experimental Lakes Area, Ontario, Canada - Sep2016-L442-9m | ecosystem: Environmental > Aquatic > Freshwater >... | reverse complement strand
ATCGCGATCCTGATGACTATAAGTCCCAGCCAGCTGGTAATTCAGGTCCCCGCATTGCTTGTGGCTTGATTAAGTAAGCTATCACTTGAGGATGCAGGGGTTTTAATGAGAATAGAAGATACCGATCCAGCTAGGCATGCTGGGATTGAATATCCAATGGAGGTTGGAGCCCCTGTATTTGCTCCTATTAAGGTAGTTGAAGAAAAAGACAAGGCAGTAAATGTTGCGCGCCAAAATGCAAAGCAAGAGTATGAGCGCATCATGGAGCAGGCAGAGGTTTTAATGAAGCAAGCACGGGCTCTGCAAGCAAGACTTGATGCTACTGAGATGGTACATAGTGCGAAATTTAGCTTTAATCCAATCCATGGAAAAATTTATCACCTCTACTTTGACAGCAGAAATGCAGTCAACCTACTCATTCAGAATGGACCAAAAGACTGGAGTTGCGGAATTCCGGATGCGTGGACTTACTCCATGGCGGTAAAAAAGTTAGGGGACAGTACTTGGGCTGTGGTTGAAGAAGATGCTCTTACTGTATGATTTTTCCTCTTTAACAATAAAAAATAAGGTATCACGTGACAAAAGCTCGAGTGGTTAGTCTTTCCGAATTAGGCAGTGCTGATGTCATTAAGGTGATTGATAAAGAATTAACTTCCCCAGGTAAAGGTGAGGTACAAATGCGTCAGACTGCCATTGGTTTTAATTTCATCGATATCTATCAGCGCTCAGGATATTACCCACTCGATCTACCTACGGGTCTTGGCCATGAGGCTGTAGGAGTGGTTGAGGCTTTAGGTGATGGTGTGGCAGGTCTCAAGGTGGGCGATCGTGTAATGTATATGAATGCTGGCATTGGGGCATATGCAAGCGCCCGTAACGTTGCTGCCGATAAGTTAGTGCCTGTGCCAAGCAATGTTTCTGATGAAGTTGCAGCAGCTGTCTTCTTTAAAGCGATGACTGCTCAGTACCTTATTCAAAAAACCTACAAAGTAAAAGCGGGTGATATTGTTTTAGTGCATGCCGCTGCTGGTGGCGTTGGCCAAATTTTGGCTGGCTGGGCAAAAGCACTTGGTGCCTTTGTTGTTGGTAGTGTTGGCTCACAAGCTAAAGTGGCTGTAGCTAAAGCGGCAGGATGTGATGCAGTAGTGGATTACTCGCAGCCAAATTGGGTTGAAGAATTCCTGAAAGCAACTGGCGGTAAAAAGGCGAATGTAGTTTATGACTCTGTTGCTAAAACGACCTTCATGGGCTCATTAGACTGCGTTGCTCCCTTTGGAACCTTGGCTTTGTTTGGTGCTGCCTCAGGACCTGCTCCTGAGATCCAGCCCGAGATTTTGAATAAGAAGGGCTGTCTGTTTTTAACAAGACCTTCTGTATTTCCTCATAATGCTACGCATGCATTGCTACAAGAGAATGCAAAGGCAGTATTTGATGCAATCGCCAAAGGTTACGTTAAGGTTCAAATTGGCGCTAAGTTTCCTTTAGAGCAAGCTGCTGATGCCCATCGTGCGGCCGAAGGCAGAAAGGTCTCTGGCGCTATTGTGATGATTCCTTAGCGGAACTAGCCATCATATTCAAACCCCGCCTGTTTATTTTCAGCTATAGTTTAGAAATCAATATAAAAAACACTTAGGAGACGGCGCATGAATAGCATTTCAATAAGAAGTTTATTTTCTGCTTTCTTAGTTTCGACAGCTTTACTATTGAGTGCTGGGCTATCTAATGCCCAGACATCAACTGCTAGTGGTGCGCAGGGTAAGACCGAAATCTTATGGCTTAGTCAGGCTGGCTTTCGGATTAAGACGCCTAATGGGAAAATTATCTTGATTGATCCTTGGATTACTGGCGGTCCTAAGACTCCACCTCAATTCAAGAATGATTTAGCTGCAATTGGTCCAGTTGATTTGTTACTGGTAACTCATGCACACGTTGATCATATTGGCGATGCTCCTGCATTGGCGAAGATGAATAATACAAAGTTATATGGCCCAGCTGATATGGTGACGCCACTCATTACTTTAGGAATCTTACCGGCTGATCTAGGACATCGGTTTAATAAGACTGGGCGCGTAACTCCTTTGCCAGGAATTAAAGTCACGGCTGTACAAGCTGAACATTCCTCTTTACTTGCCTGGAAAAACCCTGCAACTGAAAAGATGGAATCGCACCCCGCTGGCGAAGCTATGGGCTACATTATTGAGCTTGAAAATGGCTTCAAGATTTGGCATATGGGTGACACTGGCTTGTTTAGTGATATGAAATTTATCAGCGAGCATTACAAGCCAGATCTCGTAATGATTCCGATTGGTGGCAATTTCACAATGGCACCAGATGATGCTGCTTATGCATTGCGCACTTGGGTGAAACCAAAAATGGTTATCCCAATGCATTACAACTCCAATCCGATGACAAAAGGTACTTTGGCAGAGTTTCAGGAAGCTATGAAGGGAAGTAATATCAAAATTATTCCCATGACCGAAGGCGAAACTGTCCAACTCTAAGTCATCGCTGATCTTGATTAAATAGGATTTTGTGAACTCCATTTCACCTTCTATTAGAGCTCAATTAGCCCCGCACGGCGTTCTTAACGCTGCAGTTTATTTAGGCAACTTTCTCTTGGTCACTGGTAGATCTCCTACTGGCAAGCCTACTGGTATTGCGCCTGATATTTGCCGTGCTATTGCAGAGCGCTTAGGTGTCGAACTGAATTTACAGGGTTTCGAAACGCAGGATGCAGTGGTGAATTCAGCTGCCGATGGAAAATGTGGAATTGCATTAGTGGGGTCTGATCCAGCGCGCGCTAAAAGAGTTACCTTTACACCTGCTTATGTAGAGCTTGAGGCTAGCTACTTGGTTCCTGCTAATTCATCTATTGTGAATGTGTCCCAAGTAGACCAACCCGGCATACGTATCGCCTCATTTTTCAAGAGCGCTTATGATCTTTGGCTTCAGCGTAATCTGAAGCATGCTACTTTGGTACATGCAGATAGTCTCCAAGCTAGCAATGAGTTGTTTGTTAGTGAGAACTTAGATGCTCTCGCAGGACTCAAAACAGGCTTAGTGAGCGCTGCTCAAAAGATTCCGGGTGCACGTATTCTTGATGGTCAGTTCACTGGCATTCAGCAGGCAATTGCTACACAAAAATCTCATCTAGAGGCGATTGAATTTTTAAGTACTTGTGTAGAAGAGTTTATTAGCACTGGTTTAGTGACCGCTTTAATTCAACAATATCAAGTGCAGGGTTTATCTGCTGCGCCACTAATTAAAAAGCCTTGAGATATTTAATATGAGAAAAATTGTACTCACTTTTCTTGTTGGCACGACCATCTTCTTTCAGCAAGGTGCTTTTGCTCAGACTGATGCTTATCCAAATCGTCAATTGAAGATCATCTCCCCATTTGCTACAGGCGGTATAGCAGATGGTTTTTCGAGGATTATTGCTCAGGGTTTAAGCGAGACTTATGGTCAGCCTGTCATTGTTGAGAATAAGACTGGTAGTGGCGGAAATATTGGAGCTGATTTTGTAGCTAAATCTCCTGCTGATGGATATACCCTCATCATGGGCAGTATTGGTACGCATGCAGTCAATCCCTATCTTGTCAAAAGCATGCCTTATGACCCCATGAAAGATTTTGTGCCAGTAGTTTTCGTGCTGGATGCTGAGGGATTATTGGCTGTCAATCCAAATCTTCCAGTAAAAAGTGTGAGTGAGTTGATTACTTATTTAAAAGCAAATCCAGGTAAGGTTGCTTATGGCTCTGGCGGCATTGGTACTGCTAGCCATTTGGCTGGTGAACTCTTTATCCTCACAGCTAAAGTGGATATGATCCATATTCCTTATAAAGGGAATGCGTTGGCTATTACCGATTTAATTGGCGGACAAACACAAGTCATGTTTGCGACTATGCCCACCATTCTTCCGTATGTGAAAAGTGATAAATTGCGTGGCTTGGCAGTAACGGGCTCAACTAGAGATCCATCGATGCCAGACCTGCCTAGTATTAGTGAAACACTTCCTGGTTTTGACGTTAAAAATTGGATTGGCCTATTTGCACCAGCTGGGACTCCCCCAGCTATTGTGAAAAAGCTGCATGCTGAGGTTAGCAAAATCATGCAGCAAGCCTCTGTTCAGAAAAAGTTGGAGTCTGAGGGGGCTAAGTATTACGCCATGAGCCCCGAGGCTTTTGGTGCCTTTCAGAAGAAAGAATCAGTACGCTGGGGTAAGATCATTAAAACTGCCGGTATCAAACCAGAATAGGCTCAGGGCATCGTAGGACATTTCCTCTTGACTCCGCTTATAATCATCTAAGCGACTGAATTAAAAGGGATTATTCCCAAAAATCCATTTCTGCTTGTTTGACAGTCCCTAGGGGCTCTTGGACAATGCATGCGGTGGTTTGATTCAAGCCACAGCCTGACATGACAATCAATCTTTCCACGACCTCTAGTAACCCTGCCTTGGTGCTCGAAGCCCGTGGACTTCGTTGCGTTCGTGGCGAAAGAGAGTTATTTACCAATCTTCATTTGCGTGTTGCGTCTGGAAATTGTTTACACGTTCGCGGTGAAAATGGAGTTGGTAAAACGAGTCTATTGCGTCTCTTAACGGGCTTATCAAAACCAGAGTCTGGTGAAGTACTTTGGGGCGATCAATCCATTACGCTTGATCCTATTGCCTATCATCGTGAACTCTTATTTCTGGGGCATAGAGATGCTTTAAAAGAAGATCTCACTGCTTTAGAAAATCTACAAATGTATGCAGCGTTAGATAGCGTCCCTCTCTCGCAAGAAAAAGCGCTGGCTACTTTATCGCAGTTTAGTTTGCGTGGCCGCGAAAATTTACCAGTCAATTGTTTATCTGCAGGACAAAAGCGACGTATTCTCATGGCGCGCATGTTGACTCGTCAGGCCAAGCTCTGGATTTTAGATGAACCTTTTAATGCTTTAGATGTTCAGGCTGTTCATGAGTTACAGAATTTAATTACTGAACATCTTTTTGCTGGCGGTCTTGTAGTATTAACCAGTCATCAAGAGGTTAGCATTTCGAATGTGCAGGTCCTAGAGCTATGAGAGCCTTGCTTGCAATCATCCATCGGGACTTACTCTTAGTCATGCGCCGCAAGAGTGAAGTCCTGACTGCATTGTTTTTCTTTGTAGTGGTAACTAGTTTATTTCCGCTTGGCATTGGCGCTGATGCCGCCTTGCTGCGCAAAATTGCTCCCGGTGTCATTTGGGTGGCTGCTTTGCTTTCTACCTTATTGGGCTTACATCGAATGTTTGCGGCAGATTATCAGGATGGCGCTCTAGAACAGTTAGCGTTATCTCCACAACCGATGGTTTTATTAGTAGCAGGAAAAATCATTGCCCACTGGATTGTTTGTGGCCTACCTTTGGTGCTATTAGCCCCGGTGATTGGTATTCAATTTGATTTGGATGCTAGCTCCCTATATGTATTGATGGGCACTCTCTTGCTAGGAACTCCAGTACTATCCTTACTGGGTTCTATTGGTGCAGCTTTAACTCTTGGAGTTCGGGGCGGCAGTGTGTTGATGAGCTTGTTAATTTTGCCTTTGTATATTCCGGTATTAATATTTGGTGCGGGCGCTGTATACGCAAATAGTGTTGGCTTAGATACGTCCGGCCACTTTTCTTTGCTTGGCGCTTTATTGATTTTGGCTTTAGCATTTGTACCTTGGGTAAGTGCTGCAGCTGTAAAGATTGCGATTGAATGAATCAGGTAAATAATTCCTCTTTTTCTAATAACCGGTTGGTGAACTGGTTTAGCTTATCAAGCCCGAGCACCTTTTATCCAGTTGCCGGAAAACTCATTCCTGTTTTCTGGGTGCTTGCCGCTGGATTTGGTTTGGCTGGCCTATGGGTCAGCTTTTTTGTTGCTCCAGTAGACGCAGTTCAGGGCCAGGGTTATCGCATTATTTTTATCCATGTGCCTGCCTCGTGGATGTCGATGTTTCTTTACCTTGTCATGGCAGCATGGGCTGGGCTCGGTTTGGTTTTTAACACCCGCTTATCCGCGATGATGGCTCAAGCTTTGGCACCCGTAGGTGCATGGATGGCATTTCTATCTTTGTGGACTGGAGCACTTTGGGGCAAGCCCATGTGGGGAGCTTGGTGGGTTTGGGATGCGCGCCTGACTTCTGAATTAATTTTACTTTTTCTCTACTTGGGCTTTATTGCCTTACAGGCATCGATTGATAACCGTCGTCGTGCAGATAAAGCAGGCGCTATCTTGGCTTTAGTAGGAGTAGTGAATGTGCCTATTATTTATTTTTCAGTCAAATGGTGGAATACCTTGCATCAAGGCGCATCGGTTTCTTTGACAAAAGCACCTGCGATGGCGCAGACCATGCTGTGGGGAATGCTTTTGATGGCTTTGTGTTTCTGGATGTACTCCATTGCCGTCGGTTTGATGCGAGTTCGAGCAATTATTCTGGAGCGTGAAGCGCATACCGATTGGGTGAGACAATTGATCGAGGTAAAGAGTTAATGTGGAATAGTCCAGCAGAATTCTTCGCAATGGGTGGCTATGCGCTATATGTATGGGGTAGCTTTGGCGTTTGTGCCCTGGTTTTATTGCTTGAGCCTTTAGTAGTGCGCGCTCGCTTTAAGGCAATTATGCGTAGACTCAAGCAGGAGCAACTAGCTGAGCAGTTTGATAAAGAAAGTAGTCAGTGAAGCCTAGACATAAACGTGCACTATTAATTATTGCTGCTTTAGCAGTGATTGGCGCTGCTGCCTTACTGATTCTGAATGCACTTAATAGCAATATCGCTTTATATGTCACTCCTAGTGAAGTAGCTGCAGGTAAGGCACCGAAGGATCAAGCTTTTCGGATTGGCGGCATGGTGAAAGATGAATCCTTAAGGCGTGATGGCTTGACAGTGCATTTTGTAATTACTGATCTCGTCAAAGATATTCCCGTTGCGTACACAGGCATTCTTCCAGATTTATTTAAAGAAGGTAAGGGTGCTGTGATTCAGGGTCGCATGAATGCCAATGGAGAATTCATTGCCAGTGAAGTACTCGCTAAGCATGATGAGAACTACATGCCACCAGAGGCTAAGCATGCTTTAGATCAGGCCCAGAAAAATGGAAATAATAAATGATTCCTGAATTTGGGCATTACGCACTCATCCTAGCACTTTGTGTTGCCCTCATTCAAGGGGTACTTCCATTGGTGGGTGCACATCAAGGCCGTCGAGAGTGGTTGATGTTGGCAAGACCTGCTGCTCAAACTGTTTTCTTATTGCTTGCTACTGCTTTTGTAATTTTGGCTTGGTGTTTTTATAGTAATGACTTTTCTGTGCTCTATGTCGCTGAGCACTCTAATTCTCAGATGCCTGTGATGTATCGTTTAGGAGCTGTTTGGGGTGGGCATGAGGGTTCATTGCTCTTATGGGTTTTCTTATTAAGTACCTGGACCATTTTGGTTTCCCAGCTCTCTAAAGCTTTAGATGAGTTTATGGTCGCTAGAGTCATTGGTGTTTTAGGTTTAGTGATGAGTGGGCTCCTGCTGTTTATTCTCACAACCTCAAATCCATTTATGCGCTTACTGCCAGCTGCGCAAGATGGCCGGTCTTTAAATCCACTATTGCAAGATCCTGGCCTAGTGTTTCACCCACCCATGTTGTATATGGGATATGTTGGTTTCTCAGTAGCTTTTGCTTTTGCGATTGCTTCTTTGTTATCTGGAAGATTAGATGCTGCATGGGCTCGCTGGTCACGCCCTTGGACCACAGCTGCTTGGGTATTTCTGACGCTTGGAATTGCCCTGGGTTCTTGGTGGGCCTACTATGAGTTAGGTTGGGGTGGTTGGTGGTTCTGGGACCCGGTTGAGAATGCATCTTTTATACCTTGGCTAGTCGGTACTGCACTATTACATTCATTAGCAGTTACTGAAAAGCGTGGCGGCTTTAAGAGTTGGACTGTCTTGTTAGCAATTACTGCTTTTTCTTTATCTCTGCTTGGAACCTTCCTAGTGCGATCAGGTGTTCTGACATCAGTCCATGCTTTTGCTACTGATCCTAGGCGTGGTGTTTTTATCTTAATCTTTTTGGTTCTCGTGGTTGGATCCTCCCTAATGCTTTATGCATGGCGTGCGCCAAAGAGCTCTCTAGGCGGAAAATTTAACTTAAGCTCAAGAGAAACTTTTATTCTCTTGGGTAATGTCTTCTTGGTTGTTTCAGCTGGCTCAGTATTGCTTGGGACTTTGTATCCCTTACTAATTGATGCTCTTCATTTAGGAAAAATCTCCGTCGGCCCTCCTTACTTTAATAGTGTATTTGTGCCCCTCACGGCTCCTTTATTGGTATTGATGGGTATTGGTCCCTGGACTAATTGGAAAAGCTCTAATCTTCTGGCGGTAATCAAGCGCTTATGGCTTGCAGGCCTTGCTGCAGTACTTGCTGGTATCAGTATTCCTTTGATGATGGGCGAGTTCACTTGGCTAGCTGGCCTTGGCTTCTTGTTGGCTTTTTGGGTAATTGCCTCTGGTTGCTTACAGTGGATTCGTCAGGCAAAAATAGGCAAGCCAACGCGCTCATTTATTGGTATGCAATTAGCCCATATTGGCATCGCTGTATTTGTGATTGGTGTCACGATGGTTGGCGCTTATCAAGAGGAAAAAGATGTGCGCATGGCTACTGGTGAGAGTGTTTCAGTAGGCGGATATCAAATTCAGCTACAAGACGTTAATTTAGTGCCAGGACCAAACTACCAGGCAATGCGCGGGACTTTCTTATTAAGTAAGAATGGTAATCCAGAGGCAACGCTATATCCAGAGAAGCGCAATTATTTTTCATCAAGCATGCCAATGACTGAGGCTGCTATTGATGTGGGCTTAACACGAGATATCTATGTTTCTCTTGGCGAAGTATTGCCTGATAGATCATGGGCAGTGCGCGTGTATTACAAGCCCTTTGTTGATTGGATCTGGGGCGGCTGCTTGTTGATGGCGCTTGGTGGTGTATTGGCGATCTCTGATAAACGCTATCGCATCAAATTGAAAAGACAAGCTTCATGAAAGTAAAGTTTTTAATTCCTCTAGTGCTCTTTGTCGTCTTAGTTGTCTTCCTAGCGATGGGTTTAAGTCGCGATCCACAAGAAATTCCCTCACCATTAATTAATAAGCCAGCACCAGCATTTGAAATTCCACAGCTGTCAGAGACCAACCAGACTTTTTCACCTGCAAGCATGAAGGGGCAGGTTTGGATACTGAATGTCTGGGCATCTTGGTGTGTTGCTTGCCGTGAAGAGCACCCAGTACTAGTTGAGCTTGCTAGGTCAAAGGTAGCGCCTGTGATTGGTTTGGACTACAAGGATAAGCGTGAAGATGCGCTCGCTATGTTGGCCAAGCAGGGCAATCCTTATTTACTATCAGCGTTCGATGCAAATGGACGTGTTGGGATTGATTATGGTGTCTACGGTGTGCCTGAAACCTATGTGATTGATAAAGCGGGCATCATTCGCTTTAAACATATTGGCCCTATTACGATGAACATACTGAATCTAAAGATCTACCCATTGATTAGTGAGCTTCAGAAATCATGAAATCAATTTTACTAATTACTCTCTGTGTATTTAGCTTTAGTTTATCGTTTGCCAAAGATGCGGCGCCGTTGGCCGATGATCCTGTGATCGAACAGCGCTTAATTAGTATCTCCGAAGAAATGCGTTGTTTGGTTTGCCAGAATGAATCTTTGGCTGGATCACGTTCTGATTTAGCTAATGACCTTCGCCGAGAAATTCGCACTCTCATTAAAGAGGGTAAGAGTGATGATCAAATTAGAAGTTTCATGGTGGAGCGCTATGGAGATTTTGTACTCTATCGTCCACCAGTCAAACCAATTACTTGGCTACTTTGGATTGGTCCCTTTGTCATTCTTTTAATTGGTATAGCGGGTCTATTGACTTATTTGCGCCGCAGAAATAATGCGGTAACTAATATTGCATTATCGGATGATGACAACAAAAGAATTGATGCTTTACTCAATAACCAAGATGAGAAGAAAGCTCTATGACTAGTTTTCTAATTCCCGCCTTCTTATTGCTAGTTTTGGTACTCGTTCTACTGTTGCACCCATTTATTTTTCCACCAAAAGTAGAGGCAACTTCTCGTCGCCAAATGAATGCCGCTATTTATCGTGAAGAGCTCGAAAAATTAGAGGCGGAGAGGGCGGCAGGATCAACCAATAGTGCTGATTATGAAATTGCCCATGCCGAAATGCGTCAACGCCTCTTCCAGGATACGAATGAAGAGGATGATCGCTCTGTAATGGGTTCAAGCAAGATCACTGTAATTGGGCTGTGTATATTTATTACAGTACTTTCAGCGGGATTCTATTTTTCTTTGGGTGATGCCACTCGCATTGCTGAGCAACCTATGACGCAAGAGGGTGTCTCGAAAATGGTTGCTGAGTTTGCAGCAAAGATGGAAAAAGACCCGACTAATTTGCAGGGTTGGGTAATGTTAGCTCGCTCCTATCGCATCTTAGGGCGCAATGAAGAAGCTGCTAAAGCATACGAGCGAGCCGGAAATTTTATTGACTCTGATCCCCAGCTCTTGGCTGACTATGCAGATGTACTAGCCTCTAATGCCAACGGAAGTTTTGCTGGTAAACCGCAAAAGCTGATTAATCAAGCGCTGAAACTAGATCCTAATAACTTAATGGCGCTATGGCTTTCTGGAACTGCTTCTTATGCAGTGGGTAATTACAAGGCTGCAGTCCAGACTTGGGAAAAGCTGGCACAACAATTGCCACCAGGAACTGAAGACGCGCGTTCAATAGAGGCATCGATTGCTGATGCGCGTGCTAAAGGTGGCCTTTCAGCTAAAGCTAGCGTAAGCACAAAAAGTATTAGCGGCAAGATTGAGATATCGGCTGATTTAAAGTCTAAAGTGAAATCTGGCGATATTGTGATGGTGATTGCGCGCAAACCAGGTGAACGCATGCCAGTAGCAGTGCTAAAGACATCTGTCTCAGAATTTCCGATGAACTTCTCTTTAACTGATGCTTTAGCAATGAACCCAAGTGCACCACTCTCTCAATTATCCGAAGCCTCAATCGAGGTCAGAATTTCTAAAATAGGAATGGCAAAGCCAGAAGTGGGAGATTTAATTTCAGCGGTACAAATAGTCAAGGTCGGAGCCAATAATATTCGGCTAGTGATTGACCAAGTCCGTCAATAAGCCCCTCTTAGCCTCCTGGAAGGCCAATCATTTGCCTATTTTGATGTGCGGGGCATAATGCAAAAAACAAGAGAGATTTTAATGAACTCTCTCAAAAGGCAGTTGTAATTTAAAACTATTAGCTTGAGGCAAATATGATGAATAAAATTACTTACAAATATATTCTAGGCTTCATTTGTTGCTTATTTGCCTTTCAACTCATGGCTCAGCCATATCCTAATAAGCCTATTAACTTAGTCGTCCCACAAGCCGCGGGCGGAACAAATGATATTGTCGGGCGTTTAATTGCTCCAGCTTTTGGGGAGGCAATTGGCAGCTCTATCGTTGTTGAAAATCGACCTGGTGCCGGCGGTAATATTGGCACTCAGAGTGTGGCGCGTTCTGCTAAAGATGGCTATACCTTACTGCTTACTATTAATAGTGCGCAAGCTATTAACCCCTCTCTCTATAAGAATCCAGGATTTGATCCAGTAAATGATTTTGTACCGCTGTATTACATTGGTGCCACACCATATGTATTGGTTTCCCCACCAGGATCTCCATATAAAACACTAGCTGACGTTGTTACTGCAGCAAAGAAGAAGCCCGGTGAGCTTTCCTATGCTTCTGCTGGTAATGGCACTATTAGTCATCTACTTGGCGCGATGCTAAATACTAGTGCTGGTATTGAGATGCAACATATCCCTTACAAAGGTGTTGCACCTGCGATTAATGATGTCTTAGGTGGGCAGGTTCCATTGGCCTTTGCAAGTCTACCATCGGCAATTAATTACATCAAAGCGGGTAAGTTACAGGCGATTGCGATTAGTTCCGCTAAGCGTTCTAGTGTAGCCCCAGAAATCCCAACAATTGCAGAAACCTATCCAGATTGTGTGGGTGAGGTTTGGGTTGCAATCTTTGCCCCCATTGGCGTGAGTACTGATGTGATTAAGAAAAATCAAGTTGCCATGGATAAGGTTATGGGAAGGGCTGATGTCCGTGAGAAATTGATTGCTCAGGGATTGGATCTCAATCCAGTACCACCTACAAAACTAGGGGCCTTACTCAAGGAAGAGTTGCTTAAATGGGCAAAAATTGTGAAAGCATCTGGCGCTCAGCTCGATTAATACTGAGCTACTGATTACCCATAAAATAAGCTTATGAATAATGTCACACTAACACCACCACTGACGCCAGCTAAAGAGCTAGCACAGACTTTGCGTTCTCAGGGGTATGTTGTGGCATCGGCTGAAACTGTTGCTGAACTGAGCAAGGTGGGGTTGGCTAATTTGCAGAACTTAACTCAGTTTTGGGAAGGCTTACCTCGTGACCCATATTTAAAAGATGGCGGACGTTACCGTTTTCGTCGTCATGCTAGTTATGAGATTAAAGGTGAGCATCTGAATTTAGTATCCCATCGCGCACACTGGCAGTCAGTTAATTACAATGCTCTGCATGGTGGAATTGAGCGTTGGTTTGAGCCTGTTCAAGCTACTCTATTGAATGATCCAGCCTGGCAATCTCTATTGATAGGCCTTGCTCAAGTTTTGAGTAGTTTAAAGCCAGTTACTAGTTGGTTTGTTGAAGCTCACCAATTTCGGATTGATACTACTGATGGTATTGGTCGACCAACACCTGAGGGCGCACACCGTGATGGTGTGGATTTTGTAGCAGTATTTTTATTAGACCGCGTGGGTATTAAGGGTGGAGAAACCAGAATATTTGATGCTAATGGTTCAGCTGGATTACGCTTCACCTTAGCCCAACCTTGGTCTCTTTTGCTGATGAATGATGAGCAGATGATTCATGAATCTACCCCGATTCAGCCTCTAGGTAATTACGGCTACCGCGATACCCTGATTTTGACCTATAGATCCAATGGCTTTCAAGATTCTCCAAATCGTAGTCAGCAATAAATTACCCATTATTCATTGTGACTGATATTTATCGCATCGCCTGTGCTGCTGGTTTTTCTGGCGATCGCACAGATGTTGCTAAGCCACTAGTAGATGAGCTATTGAGATGTGGTGGACCAGCCTGTTTAATTTTTGAGAGTTTAGCTGAGAGAACTTTGGCGCTTGCACAACTAGAGCGTCATCAGAATCCAGATTTAGGTTATGAACCTCTCCTTTTGGAAATGCTTGAACCTATTTTGGTAGATTGCATTAAAGGTGGAATTCCTATTGTAGGAAATTTTGGCGCTGCTAATCCTGAAGGCGCTGCACGCTTCATTGCCAAACTTGCTCAAGAAAAAGGTTTGCAGAGCATTAAGATCGCTATCGTCAAGGGAGATGATGTATCTGCACCTAAGTTTCGTTCTCAGCTAGAGTCGTTCCTCTCTCCATCAGATCGAGAAACATTGACACAAAGTACTTTAGTTAGTGCAAATGTGTATTTAGGAGGTCAGGAGATTGCGCAGGCATTAAATGCTGGGGCGCAAGTCGTTGTCACCGGTCGCGTGGCAGATCCAGCTCTGACAGTAGGTCCTCTGATGGCGTATTTCAAAAAAGAATGGAGCGATTGGAATTTTGTGGGGGCTGCCACCATTGCTGGACATCTTTTAGAGTGTGGGGCTCAGATAACCGGCGGTTACTTTGCTGATCCTGGAGTAAAAGATGTCCCTAACTTAGCTCAAGTCGGATTCCCAATTATGGAATTTAATGCTCAAGGAAAAATGTGTATTACAAAGCCACCTAATACTGGTGGACTAGTGAGTCGTATGACGGTGACTGAGCAACTTTTATATGAAATTCATGATCCAGCGCAATACCTTACTCCAGACGTAGTCGCTGATATCTCTCAAGTTGAGCTACATGATACGGGAGCTGATAGAGTTGAATTAATAGGCGTGATAGGCCATCAGAAGCCAGATACTTTGAAGGCTAATATTTGTATTGATGGCGGCTGGTTATCTGAGGCTGAAATTTCTTATGCCGGGTTTCACGCATATGAGAGAGCACAACTCGCTGCACAAATTATCCGTGAGCGCTTAAGTGATTTAGTTCTTCGCATTGATTACATTGGCTCTTCAAGTGTATTTTCAAGTGATGCTGGGGAGGGCCCGCAAATTAAGTCATCAATAGGCCTTGAGGATATCCGTTTGCGAGTATCAACCGCTAATCAGGATAAGCATCAAGCCATGAGAGTATGTCGTGAAGTGACAGCACTTTATACCTGCGGCCCTGCAGGAGGGGGCGGAGTGCGAACTAGCTTGAAGCCTCGCTTGAATACCTTAGTCTGCTTTATTCCTCGAGATTTGATACACGCTTCCTATGAATTTTTTGATACCAAGGAATTGGTGTGATGGCTAAAAAAATTCCTTTATATCAACTTGCTCACGCCAGAACCGGCGATAAAGGCAATCGCTCGAATATTAGTGTGATTGCGTATCGAGCAGAAGACTTTCCCATTCTTTTGAGAGAGTTGACAGCAGAAAGGGTGAAAGATCATTTTAGTTTTCGTAAGCCTAGCGCCGTAAAGCGTTACGAACTAGAAAATCTGAAGGCCCTCAATTTTGTGATTGATGATGTTTTGGATGGCGGGGTTAATCTGTCTTTAAATCTAGATTCCCATGGCAAGAGCCTTTCATATTGGCTCTTGGCAATGGAAATTGATACGGGCTAAAGTAAATCAGTCATTACTCTGGTTGCATTCCTGCTTCTTTAATAGCTTTTGCCCATTTGACTGTTTCTAGCTTAATTTTTTGTCCGAGAGCCTCTGGGGTACCGGGCTGAGATTCAAAACCCATAGCCGAAAATTTCTCAACTAAGTCTTTGGATTTAGCAGCATCATTAATCGCCTTATTAAGTTTGATAACGGTATCTTTTGGCATTCCTGCAGGACCAAACGCTGCGAAGAAGGCGATTAATTCATAACCCTTGATACCAAGAGCCTCATTTACGGTTGGCAACTCAGGAATGGCTGGTGAGCGCTTTAGTGAAGTGACGGCTAAACCACGAATTTTGCCTGCTTGCACTTGTGGCAAAGTAACTGCAAAGTCTGCGGTGAACATATTTACTTGACCACCGATTAGATCAGTCATAGCGTTAGGGCCACTCTTATAAGAAACACCAGTCATTTTGATATCGGTCGCGCTGGCTAACATTTCTGAGGAAACACGTTGAGAGGTGCTTGCGTAAGCAAAGGTCATTTTCCCTGGATCCGCTTTTGCGAGTGAGACAAAGCCATTGAGAGATTTAGCAGGTACATCATTATTGATGGCAACGATCAGAGGTACCGAGCCAAAGTAGCCGATGGGGGTGAATGCGGTGTCTTGGTTGTAAGGAAGATTTTTTACTAAGCTTTTGAGAGCTGCATTAGTGCTGTTAGTCCCAAATAAAAGGGTGTAACCATCTGCGGGTGATTTAGCGACGACTTCAGCACCAATCATTCCATTTGCCCCGGGGCGGTTCTCAATGACGACAGGTTGACCCAAAGATTCTGTCATTTTTGCTGCGAAAGCTCGCCCGATTTGATCAGTTGCACTACCTGCTGCAAATGGCACTATGGCTCTAATTGGTTTGGAGGGGTAGTTATCAGCCATGACTAGACTGCAGGCAAAGGTGAGCAATAGTCCGGTACATACTTGGATTAAGTGACCTGAAATGGGTTTATTTTTCATGCTATCTCCATCTTGTTTCCGTTAGTGTAGCGGGTCTTTCCTCTTAGGGCGAGTAGAATGAATCCACGTTTTACTGTCACCCTATGCGCTTTCGATCGTCTGCTTATACCCCTCTTATGCTCATGGCACAAACCTGTGCTTTATTGGGCTTTGCTTGCTACGCAGTGGTGCTAACTACTTTGCAGGAAGAGTGGCATTTAACGAATTTGCAGTCTGGATTAATTGCTAGTGCATTTTTCTTTGGATATATGTTGGTCGTCCCTTTGGCCACTGCACTGACTGATCGAGTGGATGCACGTAAGGTCTATTTGATCGGCGGTCTTTCTGCTGCATCAGGTCTCTTGGGTATGGGGTTATTGGCATATAACTTTTGGACTGCTCTATTTTTTATGGCGATTAATGGTGCGGGTCTTGCTGGTACTTATATGCCTGGCCTCAAAATTTTGTCTGATCGGATTCAGTCTGGTGAGATTACCCGCCACATCGCGTTTTATACCGCCTTCTTTGGGATCGGCACAGGATTTTCATATTTATGTTCAGGCTGGATCTTAAGTGCATTTGGTTGGCATTATGTATTTGGCATTATTGCGCTTGGACCTTTGACAGCATTTTTAATTGTTTTACTTCTGATACCTCCTTTGCAGAATGAGAAGTGGAAGGGGCCAATAGAAATTCGTTTGCATGATATATTTCCATTGGGCAAATGGAAATTGGTATTGGAGGATAAAAAAGCAGCAGGCTTTATTTTTGGCTATACCGCACACTCACTAGAATTATTTGCCTCAAGAAGCTGGCTCGTAGCCTTCTTTGCATTTTGTACCGTCATGTCTGGAGAATCCTTTTTCTTGGCAGCTACTGCATTGGCTGGGATTGTCAATTTCTTCGGCGTGCCTGCTTCTATCCTAGGCAACGAGATTGCTCTGCGAGTAGGACGTCAAAAGTGGGTATGTATTGTGATGTTGACTAGTGCGGTCTTGGGTGTTGCACTAGCTTGTTCTACCGGCCAATCATGGTGGTTAATTGTAATTCTGGCAATTGGGCATGCTATTTCTATCATGGCTGACTCTGCGACATTAACCGCAGGTCTTGTGGTCAGCGCACAAGAAAATATTAAAGGCGCAGCCATGGGCTTGCATTCTTTAATGGGGTTTGGCGGTGGCCTGCTGGGCCCTGCAATCTTCGGTTTTGTATTAGATATTTCAGGATCCCGTTCCTCACAAATTGCTTGGGTATGGGCTTATGGCGCGGTGGTGATATGGGGTGTTCTATTTGTCTTATATGAGCGTCGCAATGGTTGGGTAGGTAAAGTGACCGGATGAGTAAGACCCTCACTTGTTATCACTGCTCGAGCACAATTGCACCAGGCGAGATAATCAATGCGGATTTAGCAGGCATAAGTCATTCTTTTTGCTGCCCTGGTTGTATGGCAATTGCACAAACAATTCATGGTGAGGGCCTAGAAGTCTTTTATGCAAGACGTGTTCAGGCTGGTGCCAAGCCTGCCGCCTATCTTGCTCTGAATGAAATACCTGAAAAGCTTAAGCCCTATGATGACCCTTCGCTACTAGGACGGTTTACAAGACCTTATGGCGATGCTGGTGATCTAGAGACTACTCTGCGCTTAGAGAAGATTCGTTGTGCAGCATGTGTCTGGTTATGCGAGCAACATTTACGCCGTATTGCTGGTGTAAATGATGTTCAAATTAATTATGTGACTCAAAAAGTCATGGTTCGCTTTTCACCAAATAAAACTAGCTTAGCAAGATTACTTTTTGAGATTGAGAGAATCGGTTATGAAGCTTGGCCTTTTGAGCCCTCTTTATACTTAGATAGAGCAAAAAAAGAACGACGTCAATTGCTCACGAGATTAGGTGTTGCAATGCTAGGCATGATGCAAGTCATGATGTATGCTTGGCCGACTTATGTGGGTGCAGACATTACTCCAGAGTTTGGGGTTCTATTGGGCTGGACAAGTTGGGCGCTTACAGTGCCTGTAATGGTGTATTCCGCAGGACCTCTATTTCAGGCGGCATGGCGTAGTGTTCGGTCATTTAGACAAACCCATATGTTGGGTATGGATGTACCCATTGCCATTGCTTTAGGCTTAGCCTTTATTGCAGGCACTATTAATTTAATTAAGGGTTCAGGGCAAAGCTATTTTGATTCGATTACGATGTTTGTCGCATTCATCTTGGCAGCGCGTTACGTTGAGTTAATAGCAAGACAAGACGCGCAAGGTGGTGCAGAGGCTCTCGCAAAACAATTGCCTGCCACTTGTGAGCGTGCACTCCATTACCCAGCATCCCATGAGATTGAGATAGTGCCTGTGGTGAATTGCAAGCCAGGTGAAGTATTGCGGGTTTCGCCTGGCGAAGTTATACCTGCAGATGGGGTCTTAATTGAGCACCCAAGCACGCTAGATGAGTCCTTACTTACTGGAGAGTCTAAGCCTGTAGAGAAAAAAATAGGTGATCTGGTATATGCAGGAACTCATAATATTCTGAATCCCTTACTCATGAGAATTGATGCGGTGGGGCAGTCTACTCGCATTGCCGGGATTGCTTCGCTGCTTGATCAAGCCTTGATGGCAAAGCCAGTCATGGTGAGTCTTGTAGAGAAGTGGTCAGCCTACTTTGTTGCATTCTTATTGCTCAGTGCGTTTATCTCATCAACAATTTGGCTCTATTTTGACCCAAGTCAAGCATGGACAGTATTGGTATCTGTCTTGGTAGCAAGTTGCCCCTGCGCTTTATCACTTGCAGTACCAACTGCAATGGCAGCAGCGCAAGGAGCGGTTACTAAATTGGGCCTGTTGATTGTGCGTGGTCATGTACTTGAGGCTTTGGTAAAGACAACAGATCTTGTATTGGATAAGACTGGGACTCTAACCTTGGGCCAACCCGAATTACAAGACATTATGAATTTGCGATCTGGGTATCGTCGTGAAGATGCACTTGCATTAGCTGCAGCATTGGAATCGGGGCAAAGACATCCTCTAGCCCTTTCTCTATTACGCGCAGCTCAAGCGGGGGATTTAACTCCAGCTACGCTCTTTGATCCTGTTATGAATCAATTAGGAAGGGGTTTAAGTTCGGGAGCATATCGCTTAGGTAGTGCAGCTTGGCTTGGAGTCCAGCAGGATGGACAAGTAGGGCAGTATGGTCAAGTGCATTTAGTGGATGAGCATGGATTAATTGCAAGTTTTATTTTCCTAGACACACCTAGACCTGGCTTAGAGCAATTTCTGAAGACTGTGAAATCTAGAAATATTTCAGTGCATTTAGTTTCTGGTGATGATCCTGCAACGGTGGCTTGGTGGGCAAATCATATTGGTATTGAAAGTTATCAGGGCGGGTGTACTCCTGAAGATAAGTATGAATATATCGAGCGTTTGCAACAAGAAGGGCACTTTGTCTGGGCGATAGGCGATGGCGTGAACGATGCACCATTATTGGCGCGTGCTGATATTTCTATTGCGGTTGGTGCTGGTGCTCCATTAGCATCCGCTGGTGCAGATGCCATTCTGACAGCTGTGTCTTTAGAGCCTTTAGCTAAAATCTTACGATTAGCTGATAAGACTCAAGCAATCATTAGACAAAATTTATTATGGGCCCTGATCTATAACCTGCTTGCTATTCCTGCTGCAATGATGGGTTTAGTCAATCCCTGGATAGCTGGTATTGGCATGTCCTTATCTTCACTTGCAGTCACTTTAAATGCTTGGCGCTTACGAAAAGCTTAGACTATAGGGATGGAAAGTCTATTTCTCCTGATTCCCTTGTCGCTGCTTTTGGTAGGCCTACTGGCATGGATTTTGCACTGGTCTATTAAGAACGGGCAGTTCGATGATTTGGATGGCCCTGGGCAATCTATTTTGATGGACGATGATGCGCCAGCCGCTCATCAAGTTAGCAAGAACTCTCAAAAATAGCGATATATCAGCAGAGTTAAACAGAAGCGCCACCACTCCGGAAGGCAGTCTAGATTTTCACCTACCCTTTTTGATATAGATCAAATTCCCTTACAGACCTTACTTTGATAATCAATCCAGTCTATTTGGATTAGTCGCTGTTTGGTCACAAAAAAGGAGAAACCATGGGACTTACCGTGGGGAGCAATCAAGATACCTTCAATTACAAGGTAGTTAGCCAATTTGCAATTGTCACTGTACTTTGGGGAATTGTTGGCATGCTGGTAGGTGTCATTCTCGCAGCCCAACTCATCTGGCCTGAGATCACCTTTAATATTCCTTGGCTTAGCTATGGCCGCCTGCGCCCCTTGCATACCAATGCGGTAATTTTTGCCTTTGGTGGCTCTGCCTTGTTTGCAACCTCGTACTACATCGTGCAGCGTACCTGTCAGGTGCGATTGTTCTGTGACAAATTAGCGGCATTTACTTTCTGGGGCTGGCAAGCAGTGATTGTCTCTGCTGCTATCACTTTGCCATTAGGCATCACCACTTCTAAAGAGTACGCTGAACTGGAATGGCCCATTGATTTATTAATTACCGTAGTTTGGGTTGCCTATGCAGTTGTATTTTTTGGCACCATCATCAAGCGTAAGACTAAGCATATTTACGTTTCTAATTGGTTCTTTGGTGCTTATATTTTGACAATTGCAGTGTTGCATATCGTTAATAACATCGAGATGCCAGCAAGCTTATTTAAGTCTTACTCTGCATACTCTGGTACACAAGATGCCATGATCCAGTGGTGGTATGGTCATAACGCAGTAGGTTTCTTCTTGACCACCAGCTTCTTAGGCATGATGTATTACTTTATTCCCAAGCAAGCTGAGCGCCCAATTTATTCATATCGCTTATCTATCGTTCATTTCTGGGCTTTGAACTTTACCTATATGTGGGCAGGCCCTCACCACCTACAACATACTTCATTGCCAGACTGGACTCAGTCTTTGGGTATGGTGTTTTCCTTAATTTTATTGGCCCCATCTTGGGGTGGCATGATCAACGGCATCATGACCTTATCAGGCGCCTGGTATAAATTGCGTCGTGATCCTATCTTGAAATTCTTGGTGGTAGCTTTGTCCTTTTACGGTATGTCTACGTTTGAAGGCTCCATGATGTCCATTAAGACTGTCAATAGCTTATCTCACTACACAGACTGGACTATTGGCCACGTTCATTCTGGTGCATTGGGTTGGGTTGCCATGATCACTATCGGTTCCTTGTACTACCTCATACCACGTTTAGTTGGTCAAAAAGATATGTACAGCACTAAATTAATTGAATTGCATTTCTGGATTGCAACCATCGGTGTAGTGATTTATATCGCTGCAATGTGGATTGCAGGAGTGATGCAAGGGCTAATGTGGAGAGCATTTGAATCAGACGGTACTTTGACTTATAGCTTTGTTGAGTCTGTTAAAGCAACCTATCCTTTCTATGTCATTCGCTTGTTAGGGGGCCTGTGCTATTTAGGTGGGATGCTATTGATGGCTTATAACGTCTACAAAACTGTAATCAATAAGAAATTCATAGACGCTCCTATCCCACAAGCATCTATTGCTGCTCACTAAGGAAAAGAACATGTCAGAACAACGTCGATTTTTCTCCCACGAAACGCTTGAGCGTAATGTTGGTTGGTTGATCATTGCCACCATTGCAGCAATCTCGGTTGCTGGTTTGGTACAGATCGTCCCTTTATTCTTCCAACACTCTACAACTGAGCCGAGTCCTGGTATTGCGCCATATTCGGCATTACGTTTAGCTGGTCGTGACATCTATCAGCGTGAAGGTTGCTTAGGCTGCCATTCACAGCAGATTCGTACACTGCGTTCGGAAGTAGAGCGTTATGGCCCTTACTCTTTAGCTGGTGAGTCTGTGTTTGATCATCCATTCCTGTGGGGTAGTAAACGAACTGGTCCAGATTTAGCTCGTGTGGGCGGTCGTTATTCAGATGACTGGCATCGTATTCACTTACGCAACCCACGTGATGTGGTGCCTGAGTCCAATATGCCAGCTTATCCCTATTTGCAAAAGCCAGCTGCTGCAGACACGATTATTTCTCATATGACAGCAATGCGTCGCTTGGGTGTTCCATACACTGATGATGAAATTGCCAATGCACCAAAAGAGTTAGAAGGTAAAACGGAAGAAGATGCATTGATCGCCTATCTTCAAGGACTAGGCATTAATCGTAGATACATCATTGTTGATGAGGTGACTGCTAAGTAATTCTTAGCATCAAAAAACTATGCAAAATATCACCCCCTATCTCTCAGCAATTTCTACCGTACTTGGCTTGGTAGTGTTTTTGGGGATCATTTGGTGGGCATGGTCTGCAAAAAGACAGCCAGCAAATCAAGAATCTGCCGAACTTCCGTTCGATCTTCCCGATGAATTCAGTAAGGATAAATCATGAGTGACTTTCTTAGTGCCGGTTGGAGCACTTATATCGCCTTAGTAACCATAGTCGGTATTTTTTGGTGCATCTGGCTATTATTTTCTCAACTCAAAGTCAAGGTAAAACTGAATCCAGATGGCGAAGTAGCAGATACTGGTCATGTTTGGGATGGAGATCTTCGTGAGTTAAATAATCCATTGCCGCGTTGGTGGATGTGGATGTTCTTGATCTCGTGTATTTTTTCTTTAGCTTATTTAGTTCTCTACCCAGGACTGGGTTCATTCCCAGGAATCCTAGGCTATAGCAGTGATGGTGCTTTAATGAATTCAATGACTACTGCAAATGACGAACTCAAGCCTGTATATGCGAAGTACGTCAAGATGGACATTGAGCAAGTTGCAGCTGACCCTAAAGCGCGTGAAATGGGCCAACGCTTGTTCCTGAATTCTTGCGCTCAGTGCCATGGTTCTGATGCCGGTGGTTCAAAAGGCTTTCCGAATTTGACCGATCATGATTGGCTTTATGGCGGTTCACCAGAAAACATCAAGACCACGATTACTAATGGTCGCGGTGGCGTGATGCCACCATTTCCGCAATTAGATAGTCGACAGATTGTGGATGTGGCTAATTATGTACGTAGCTTATCTGGACTGCCTGTGGACGAGTTCAAAAGAACTCGTGGTGAAGAGGTATTTAAGTCAAACTGTGTAGCTTGTCATGGAGCAGATGCTAAGGGCAATATCGCTTTGGGTGCGCCGAACCTGACAGATAAGACTTGGCTGTATGGTGGCTCAGAAGCAATGATCATTGAAACAGTCACTAAAGGTCGTATGGCAATGATGCCTGCTCAAGATAAAGTCATTAGTCCTGAGAAAATTCAACTGCTAACTGCTTATGTCTGGGGCTTATCTAGCAATAATCTATCTGCGCAAAAGAAGTAATGAGTGCCAAGTAATTCGCTAGGTGGAAAACCTGTTCCGATAGAACTTATAGAGGAATCTCTTTACGAGGTCCGGAGAAAGATTTACCCACGCTCAATATCGGGACTCTTTGCGCGCTGGCGTGTCATTTTTGTATTTGCCACTCAGCTACTATTTTATGGATTGCCCTGGCTTAGCTGGAATGATCGGCAAGCAGTTCTCTTTGATTTAGTGCAGCGAAAGTTCTATATTTTTGGCCTAGTGCTCTGGCCACAAGACGTGATTTATCTCACGCTCTTACTCATTCTTTCTGCATTAGCCTTATTTCTATTTACTGCTGTAGCTGGCCGTCTATTTTGTGGCTACGCTTGTCCGCAAACGGTCTATACCGAAATCTTTATGTGGATTGAGCGTAAGGTTGAGGGCGATCGTTTTGCCCGAATTCGATTAGATGGTGAAGAGTGGCCGTGGGATTTCCATAAATGGCGACTCAAAATCACGAAGCATTTTATTTGGCTCTTCATTGCTTTCTGGACAGGCTTTACTTTCATTGGTTATTTCACCCCAATTGAAACTCTAGGCTCTTCCTTGTTGCATTTATCGCTTGGTCCATGGCAAACCTTTTGGCTCGGTTTCTATAGCTTTGCTACCTGGGGTAATGCTGGCTTTATGCGCGAGCAGGTCTGTAAATATATGTGCCCTTATGCACGTTTCCAAAGTGTGATGGTGGATAAAGATACTTTCTTAGTCACATATGACAAAGTGCGCGGAGAGCCAAGAGGTAGTCGCAGTAAATCTGCCGATCATGGCTCCATGGGTTTAGGTGATTGTGTCGACTGCAGTATTTGTGTGCAGGTTTGTCCAACCGGCATTGATATTCGAGAAGGTTTGCAATATATGTGTATTGGCTGTGGCGCCTGTATTGATGCCTGTGATCAAGTGATGGAAAAAATTGACTATCCGAATGGATTAATTCGTTATACAACCGAACGTGCGATTGAAGATCAAGAGTCTAATCAGAGCGCCATTCGCCATATCTTACGCCCACGCGTTTTGGTGTATACCGCATTCATTATTATTCTCACTTCCGCTTTTATGATTTCTTTGCTAACCCGAAACCCCTTGCGAGTCGATATCATGCGAGATCGTGGCGCTCTGGCTCGAGAAGTTGAGGGTGTACGGATTGAGAATATTTACCGTATCCAGATCATGAATGCCTCTGAGCATCCCATGAAGGTTCAAGTCAAAGCGACAGGCTTAAATGATCTCAAGATTTTGAATTCTCAGGGCACAGAAATTACCGAGATTAATGTGGGGCCCGCTAGCAACCAGTTGCTCCCAATTAAGGTTAGCACCACAATTGGTCAAAACGATTCCGGCAACTACCCAATTCATTTTGATGTGCTAGCACAAGAGCTTGTAGGTGATAAGGTAGTAATGAGAACACGCGAAGAGAAGTCTACTTTTATTATTCCCCGTTAAGTTGATCAGCAAAGGAGAGGATACATATGACAGAACAGCAAACAAAACCTTGGTGGAAACAATTGTGGCCTTGGTTATTAATTAGCGGCCCAGCAGTGGCAATGATTGGCTGCGCTATTACGATCTGGTTGGCTATAAATCTCTATGCAGATAAACCATTGCGCGATGGCGTAGTGAAGCAGGGCTTGAAAGTAGAGCAGCTTAAAGAAGTGCAGGCAAGTAAATGAAGCACCGCCTACTGATCTGGATCTTATGGCCATCTTTCTTGATAGCCGGCCTGGCAGAAGGTTTGTTATTTACCGTGGTTCACCCGCAAGACGTATTATTTTTTGGACATCATCCTGATATTTCTGATGAGGGCATCTACACCATTGGGTTTTTGATGATTTGGACCTTCTGCGCAATTTCAAGTGCTCTCACTGCTTATATTTTGCCGGGGATTGAGTCACCAAATAGTCAAGAGATCGACCGCGGATTACTTTAAACCTGTTTTATTGGTACTTTAGTGTCGCAGGCATGCCTATCAGGGTTAGGAATACCTGCTAATTCATATAAACCATCCATATCAATTAACTTAATATGACGTTGTTTAATTTGAATCATGCCGGATTCGGCAAAGCGAGAGAGCATGCGGCTCACAGTTTCAATTTGAATACCTAGATAGCTACCAATCTCAACGCGACTCATCCGTAAATCAAATTCATTATTGAGATAACCGCGTGCTGCCAATCGTTGTGAGAGACTGAGTAGAAATGCCGCCAATCTTTCTTCAGCGCGCATGGTGCCGAGCGAGAGAAGGTGGCGTTGGTCTTGGGTGAGCTCACGACTCATGATCTTGTGAAACTGATTTTGTAGAACTGGAAGCTGACGTGCTAAGTCTTCGAAGGCATCATAACGAATAATGCAGACTTCACTTTCTTCGAGGGCAATCGCATCAGATTGGTAATGACCTTCACCAATGCCATCTAACCCTAATATTTCGCCGGGAAGATGAAAGCCAATCACTTGTTGGCGGCCATCTTGCAGGCAGTATTCAGTTTTGAGGGTGCCAAAGCGAACGCTATAGACTGAACTGAGGGGATCACCATGACGGTAGAGGCTTTCACCTTTTTGGAGGTGAACCCGCTCTTTGACAAGAGCATCCACTCTAGCAACGTCGCTACTGCTGAGTCCAACTGGTAGACAAAACTGACCCAACACGCAGACTGAACATTTGCTGGTTGGAGAGTCGGTAGGTTTGTAGTTCATATTAGATGTAATTATCAAGTAGTTTATTCTTATTAGCATGAAAATTAGCACTATTCACCTATACCTTGTTCAGTAAATGCTGAGCTTTAGTCTTCTCTTAGCAGTCTTCCTGGGGGCCTTAGTCAGTGGCTGGCACTGCGCTTTGATGTGTGGTGGGATCGCAGCTGCCATTGAGAGGCCGGCGGCTCTAGAGAGCCCATTAAGAGCCAAATCTGAGCTGTTTTACCTCCAGTTAGTCATGCATCTGGGAAGGGTAACAACATATGCTGTTTTTGGAGCGATTGCTGCTTGGGCTGGCTTAGTAGTTTGGCAGCAAAATATTATCCCCATCCAGCGACCTTTATTTGTCTTTACCTCTCTCATCTTAATTTTCATGGGGACTCGTCTCTTGAGAGTGGGCGCTTCTAAAAAACTGATTACCAATAAATGGCTGAGTGCCAAAATTGCACGCTATTGGTCTAAATACCTAGGGCAAATGGCAAGTGGACCTTCGCGCTGGTTTAGCGGCATGCTTTGGGGTTTAGTTCCCTGCGGTTTAGTTTATAGCGTTTTGCCGCTTGCTTTTCTGTCCGGCAATGTCGCAACAGGTGCGGCACTCATGCTTTCATTTGGCCTAGGCACTCTACCTAATCTCTTACTCATCTCTAAATTCTCTGCAGCATTAACTCAGTTTGGACAATATGTCTGGGTGCGTTACTTTGCTGCAACTCTATTTGTTACTGCTGGGGGTTTTGGTTTATACCGTGCCTGGGTTTTGCCGGAAGCTTTATTAAAAGGCGGCTTCTGTATTTCTTAGACAAAGAGGTTTAAGAATGTATGGCTGCTTTTATTCCTGAAATGAGATCAGGGTAGAGACAGCCCTGTGGCAGCTTCTCAAGAAATCCGCTTCGCTGGGCCATTTCATAAGGTTGATGATCTAAGCCACAAAGGATTAATTGGACATGATGAATTTTGCAGAGATAAGCTAATTCTGCAATCGTATCCATGCCTGAGGTATCCACATAGATCACATTCTTCAGATCAAGTAGTAGCGTTTTAGAAGGCAAGTTTTTTTCAATCTGTTCGAGCAGTTTTACTGCTCCAAAAAAGATTGCGCCATAAATCCGGTAGGCATCAATCCGTCCTTGCTGGTTTTCGAGCAATGGAAAATGAGTAGCATCAGCAATTTCGCAGCGAGAAAGACTAGAGATTCTGTAGATAAAAGTAATGAAGGCTGACAGTAAGCCAACTTCAATGGCAACAGTTAAATCCACCATCACTGTTAATAGAAAAACGCTCAAGATAGTGATGCGATAAGGTATGCGGAACTGTTTGAGTTCGATAAACTTTTTCCATTCACCCATATTCCAGGCAACATACATCAAGATTGCAGCAAGACCTGCCAAAGGGATATCTTTTGCGAGAGGAGCTGCAAATAAAACAATCATCAATAAGGTAAGGGCGTGAACAATGCCAGCAATAGGGGTGCTGGCGCCACTTTCAATATTGGTCACAGTTCGTGCAATGGTCCCAGTTGCAGGCATGCCGCCAAAGAAGGGAATGATTACATTAGCAACCCCTTGAGCCATGAGCTCCTGATTGGATTCATGGCGATCATGAATTAAGCTATCTGCTATGCGGGCACAAAGAAGCGATTCAATTGCACCAAGCAAAGCAAGGGTGAGTGCTGGAATAATCATGTACTGAGCATCACCCCAGCTGATTGGGATCCACTCAAAATGGGGTAGTCCAGAAGGAATGCCGCCAAAGCGACTACCGATGGTGTCAATGGGTAGGTCTAAGAAGCTAGTGATTATTGTTGCTGCTACCATCGCAATCACCGTTCCAGGGACATGCCGCAAGTGACCTAAGTGTTTTTGAAACAATTTCCAGAAAATAATGAAGGCAATACTGCCGCATGCAACAGCAAACGCAATTGGGTTAAAGGTATTAAGAGCTTGATAGAGTACCTGAATGGCAGGAAAAAATTGCGCAGGCATCTTGTCAATACTAAGCCCCAAGAAATCCTTGAGTTGTGACAAGCCAATCAAGAAAGCAATACCATTAGTAAAGCCAATAATGACGGCGATAGGAATAAAGCGCACAAGCGTTCCCAAGCGGAATGCACCCATCAAAATCAGAAATACTCCAGACATTGCTGTGGCGAGTAATAAATTAGCAACACCATAGCGCTCAACAATGCCATACACAATCACAATGAATGCGCCTGCGGGACCACCGATTTGAACTCGACTACCCCCTAGAAGGGAGATGAGTCCACCAGCAATAATGGCAGTGAAAATACCGGCTTCTGGTTTAAGTCCGCTAGCAATAGCAAATGCCATCGCTAAAGGAAGTGCCACTATACCTACCGTGAATCCCGCTAAAACATCTTTTGTAAATAGAGTTTTGCTGTAACCCGAAAAAGAGTTGAGGATTTTAGGTTGGAAGAATATTGAGATGTTCGATGCAGATTATTTAGGAAAAACGATTGCCAACCCAATAAGCAACGCTGGAAACTATTGCGCTGACGAAACTTCCCCAAGCCATATCAACAAATGCCAGTCGCGTTGGAAAGTCTCTAACAACAGCTAGGTTGGTGAGGTCATAAGTCATATAGCAGAAGAAACCGAATAAAGCGCCATATTGCAGTGCATATATTAAGGACTGTTTTGATAGGGCTGGAATGACGACAAAAATAACTGCCCCTAATGCATAGAGTAGGTAAAAGGCCAGCCCTGCTATGAGCTTTGGTTCACTGGCCATTAAATCGCCCATTTCATCTCGATAAAGGCTTTTAGCTATGCCTAAGAGCCAAACTAAATCAATTGCAATCATGGTGATTAAAAATGAAAAGTAGATGGCAAAGTACTTGAGCAATTAAGTCCCCTTTTGAACTGTTATAGCCTAATAATAAGCATATTATGGAAAGTATAGATCAGTAGTTTAATTTAAAGGGAGTCAATATGTTTAAACATTTATTGGTACCAGTTGATGGCTCAGATATCAGCAAGAAAGCATTGAAGAAAGTAGCTGAACTTGCAAAAGCCGATGGCGCTGCTGTGACCTTGGTATATGTATCTGACTCCTTACCTCCAATGGTGTATTCCGATAGCACTATGGGCTATGGAATTACCCAAAAGGATCACCAGAAGGCTTGCGAAGTCTATGCAAAAGATGTGTTTAAAAAATCTACTACTGCACTTGGCGCAAGCAGCAAAGCAAAAACACTGCATATCTCTAATTCCAATTTATCCGAAGGTATTTTAGATGGCGCTAAAAAATCAAAAGCCGATGTGATCGTGATGGCTTCGCATAAGCGCACCGGTATCAAAGGTATGTTGCTGGGTAGTGAAACTCATGAAGTGATCGTGCATTCGAAGTTGCCAGTATTAGTGCTTGGCTGACTAAGAAATATTTCATTAGTCAAAGAAATAGGGTCCATGTGGACCCTATTTTTATTGCTAGATTAGTATTTTTTCTAAAGCCCGCGTCAATTCGCTTTAATGGGGCTTCCCAGCAAAAGAATTTCTCTGGTTAGCTGACCGCTTTCATTATTTCGCATAGACCATAAATCTAGCTGGGTCTTAAACCCATACGGATCTACATATACACCATTTTTCCTAAGTTCAAAATGCAGGTGTGGGCCGGTTGATCTTCCAGTTGATCCAACATAACCAATTTCGAAGCCACGACGAACTTCATTGCCTACTACAAGCTCAACGTTGTAGTTACTTAAGTGTGCATAGTAGGTATGATAGTTACCAGGGTGCTCCAAGATAATGAGGTTACCAAAAGCGCCGCTATAGCCGATATGAGTAACTCTGCCATTGGCTACGCTGAAGATGGGTGTGCCAGTTGGGGCGGCATAATCAATACCCATATGGGTGCGATAGCGCTGCTTGGGAGGCACTACTTGAGTGGCAGACGCATTACTACTTGGTCGCTTGCTGGAAGCGCGAACGCTACCAACACCTCGTGAAATACGGCGATAACTTAGTGGATTTGTCCAAAAGGAACGCTCTAGGGATTCCCCGTTACCAGTAAAAAATCCACCAGGGATATCGTTACGATTCACCCAGTAGGCGCTTGCAAATACCTCTTTGTTGACTGGGTCAATAATTTCAGTAGCCCAGATTTGGGCCCATCTCTCGCGATCTCCAAAGTCCACAATTAAACGAACCATGCTATTGGTATTTTCTAATGCACTATTTTCTTCTGGGTAGATCTGTTTAATAAGAGAATTTAACTCCCAAACCAACTCAACTGGCAGAACGTCCCCTACCTTGCGAGGGTCATATAAAACATCCTGCAATGGAATTCGTAATTCAGTCAGATTCTTAGATTCATTTTTTAAATAGTCTTGTTGAATTAGGAATCCTCCGAATGCAGAAGGTGTGAATGTCCATACTTCTGTCTTACTGTCTTGAAGAGGGCCATTCATAATACTGAGTGAGTCAAAGCGATTGCGACTACCGAATGCAGCGGCATAAGGAATGCAATCTCCACGCATACGATCAAAGAATGTTTTCGTCTGAGTTTTGAAAAACTCTGAAAGTTGACGGTTCTCAATGCCGACGCTAGAAGGTAAATTATCCTCATTGAAATTACGTCGTAGGCAGCCTTGAACGACTCGGTAATCCAGATTACCAGCGCTATCTAAATCCATTTCATCAGTGTCCTTACTCTGGAATAGTGAGGGATTCAGACTATTGCTTTTTGAACCCCCTCTTGCCGCATTATCTTTAAAGCCAGTAGGTTTGGTATTCCGAACAATCACCTTTTTACGGGCTTCGTTGGTTTGGGCGTTAGCTGTTGGTATAAACCCAGGCAGCAGACCAAGATAGCTAAATCCAATCAGAATGAGTGCCCCTTGTAATAGTGAGCGACAAGTTACTTTTTTGTTCACCACGTAATTATCTAATAATGTGAGATGGCGCTCGGACAATCATGTTGTAGCGCAACAAATTCAATTTAATCTTGATCTGGTGCGACTTTCAGCACTGCAAATGCGGCCTTGAGTCGCTCTTCGTAATTCTTTTTCATCATTGTTGCCTCTTCGGGGCTCCAGCTCCGAAAACCTTCACCTTTATTGATGCCAGTTTTGCCATTTTTAACCAAGTTGCTAATGCAGGCTGGTGGGGCTGTGATATTCGATAGGGAGGGATATATCAGTTCTGCAGCTAGGGTCATACCTTCCCACCCAGAAATTTCCTTTTGCGTCATTGGACCAACGGCAGCATAACGAAAGCCAAAACTATATCTCACTGCGGTATCGATATCTTCAGGGGTAGCAATTCCATCTTCTACCAAAGAGAGGGCTTCACGCATCAATGCATGCTGAATACGATTAGCCAAAAACCCTGGGATATCTTTTTTAACGAGCACTGGTTTTTTACCATGGGCTCGGTAAAGTTCGCAAACCTGATTGGCTAATACTGGATCAGAGTGTTTTCCTAAAACAACTTCCACCAGAGGCACAATATGCGCCGGCATGAAATAGTGTGTATTGAGCATGCGATGGGCAGACTTCAGATCACCAGCGATATCACTGATTGGAAAGCCCGAACTATTGCTTCCAATCGGAATATGAGATGGCACACGTTGATCGAGGTCGGCGAAGATCTCCTTTTTAAGATCTAAGCGCTCAGAAATAGTTTCGATCACTAAAGCAGTATCTTGCCAGTCATTCCAATCTGGAATACTGCCAGCAAGAAGACTTGACCCAAGGGTTTGCCATTCAGGATTAATTGAGTCGGCACATGCTTGAATTGCATTAAGGCACTTTTCAGCCTTCTCTTGGGTACGCCCAAGAATAATGGTATCGGTCCCATAGGCTAAAAACCCTGCTGCTATGCCTACACCCATGGTGCCACTTCCAATAACGATCACTTTACTCATAGTCCATCCACTGGTTAATTGCTCAATACCTTAATTATTCCCTATTCAGGCTGATACTTGGCATTTAAATTATCGATACAATCATTTCTTAAAATAAGGAATCCAGATGCCGATTATTGAATCCGTTCAGGTTGCTTCAGTAGCAGTACCTTTAGATAAAGTCACCTCATTTTCGACTCGTACCGTTTCTGAGCGCCACTATTGCTTAGTCAAGGTTCGTGGCAAGGATGGCAATGAAGGTATTGGCTTTTGTTACGTTGGCAGTGCTGGCGGTGATATTGCCAAAATTGCTGTTGAGCAATTATTGGCGCCAAAGCTGATTGGACAGAATAGTCATCGTAGCGAAGGTTTGTGGATGGAGATGTATAACGAATCCATTCTTCAGGGGCGCACCGGTGCTGTCATGCGCGGTATTTCTATTTTGGATACCGCACTGTGGGATCTCAATGCTCGCTCTGTTGGCCTACCTTTGCATCAGTACCTTGGCTCTGTAGTGGACGATCGAGTCCCTGCATATGCAAGTGGCGGCTATTATCTTGAGGGTAAAACTCCAGCCAAACTTGGCAAGGAAATGGAGTCTTATGTTCAACAAGGATTTAAAGCAGTCAAGATGAAAGTAGGGCGTTTATCACCCGCTGAAGAAGAGGCCCGAGTTAAAGCTGCTCGTAAAGCGATTGGCGATGATATTTTGCTGACTTTAGATGCCAATAATGCTTGGCGTGATTTACCAACCGCGCTAGAGTATGTTCGTCGTTTTGAAGCCTATAACCCGTACTGGATTGAAGAGCCATTTTCACCAGATGCGATTGATCTACATGCTGCTCTGGCTCGCCTAACCAAAATCAATGTTGCCACTGGCGAAATGGAGGCTGGACGCTGGCGCTTTAGGGAGTTAATTGATGCAGGTGGCGCAAGGATCCTCCAATCTGATGCCGCTGTTTGTGGTGGTATTACAGAGTGGCGCAGGATCTCAGCTTATGCAGATTTGAAGGGTGTCACGGTTTGCCCACATTGGATGCATGATTTACATGCACCCTTAGTCGCTGCTACACCGAATGCCCGTTTTGTAGAGTTCTTCCTAGATGATCAGGTACTCAATTTCCGTAGACTCATTAATAAGCAACTTACTTTTAAGAATGGTGATTTGATCTTACATAAAACACCAGGATTAGGATTTGAGTTCGACGAGGCTGCAGTGAAAAAATATGCCGGCAAAGCAGCATGGACAAAGATTGTCTAAATCTCTAATAAATTAGCATTGAATCAATAAGGGCCCACTACGGGCCCTTATTTTTGAATACTTGTACTGCTGATGGTATTAACTAAGAAGGCTTGCGACTTAATTTTAAATGAGTCAGTGTTTGCGTAATGAGCACTAAACCAAATCCAATAAAGCCAATCAGGTCAGCCTCACTGGATGGATAAGCTAAGGCAACTCCGGAGACGACCATGATGATGCGCTCAAAGATTTTAGTTTTTTCAATAAACCAGCCTTGGAGACCGCCCGCCAAACAGATAATACCAACCACTGCGGTAAATGAGATCCAGCCAATCTGCATCCAATCTGCTTGTTCTAGGGCACTGCTAGATCCCATCAAGAGTAAGCTGACACCAGACTTATCTAACACAAACATGAATGGCACCAGAATTGCTGGAGCCACATATTTCCAGGTTTGCAAAGTCGTCTTATAGGGGTTGCCTTTACAAATTGCCGCAGCTGCAAATGGAGAAAGTGCTGTTGGAGGGGATACCTCTGAGAGAACGGCGTAGTAAAAGATAAACATGTGAGCTGCAAATGCTGGCACACCTAAATTAATCAATGCTGGTGCTGCTATTACTGCGCAAATAATATATGACGCAGTTACTGGAACTGCGAGCCCCACAATCCAAACAATTAAGGCAGTGAAAATCGCGGTGAGTAATAGTGAGCCACCTGCATACTGAATCACAATGGAGCTAAATTTCAAACCAAGACCAGTCAGAGTTACGGTGCCAACAATGAGACCGGCGCCTGCACAGGTTGCGGCGATAGCCAACACACCAGTTGATCCTGAGGCAAGTGCCTTAGTCAGGTTAGAGTTGTAAAGACCTGAAAGAATAGGCTCCTTACCCTTAAACCAGGCCCAAGGAATGATTGCAGTATCTTCGCGCAACATGCTAGAGAAAGCAGATACGACGGTTGCCCAAAACACCGACATCACAGGCGAGAAGCCATACATCATGAATACCACGATAGAAATAAGGGAGAAGAAATGGAACCAGTATTTTTTAGTGAGTGACCAAGCACTTTCTGCTGTTTCGAAATGAATATTCTTCATGCCGTATTTACGTACGTCAATCTCAACCATCACGAATAAACCAAGATAGAACAGAATAGTTGGAATAGTTGCCATCAGCAACACATCTAAATAAGAGATCTTTAGAAAGTCTGCAATTAAGAATGCAGCAGCACCTAAAACTGGTGGCGAGATAATAGCACCAAGACCGCCTGCTGCTAAAAGACCGCCAGCAGCATTCTTTTCATAACCAACTTTTTCTAGCATGGGCGCGGCAACTGAACCTACGGTAACAGTAGTTGCGACACCGGAGCCAGAGGGACCGCCCATTAAAAATGAGGACAGCACAATGGTTCTGCCAACCCCTGAGGATTTGCCACCCATTGCAGCAAAGGAAAAGTCGATAAAGAATTTACCAGCACCAGTAAATTGTAAGAAGGCACCAAAGATAGTGAAAAGAATAATCAGAGTTGCAGAGACATCGACTGCAGTGCCATAGATGCCCTCAAGGCTCATATACATATAACCCACTAGGCGATCGAGATCGTAGCCTTTGTGAGTCCACGGTGCTGGCAGGTAATTGCCAAAGAAGGCATAAAGTAAAAAGAGAACGGTAACGGTTACCAAGACCATGCCATTGGTTCTTCTAACACTCTCTAAGATGAGCAGGATGAGGAAAATACCCACCATGACGTCAGTAGAGTTTGGGGCGGTGTTTCTATCCATAAATTCATCGCCACCACTCAGAATGTAATAAGCGACGGCAACTGAGCCTATAGCAAATAAAACGTCCCAAAACATCAGCTTGTTTTTAAAGCGAGCCGCAATCGGAAAGCTTAAGAACACTAAAAACAAAACTAAGGCAACGTGAATTACACGTAATTGCTGCGTTGGAACAATGGAGTAGGCAGCATAGAGATGAAATAAAGACATACCGACAGCAACCAAAGTGATGAACTTAGCCAATAGACCTTTGTAGTCATTAGAATCACCTTCCTCTTGCTTAATGAAGGCGTCTAATTTTTCTTGGGTTTCGTTGTCGATCACGTTTTGATTCATATCCCAGCCTGTCTATATTTATATTTATGTGCTGCACTAAAACAGAAGAGGTGAGATTAACTTACCCCGATATGACTTAATTTACTTTGACACCCTTTTCTTTAAGGTACTTCAATGCACCTGGATGGTAAGCAACTGGTGTTGCATTTGCTTTTTGGCTCTCTAGTTTGATATTTCTGTACTCAGCATGTGAGCGGACTAATTCAAGTTGATTGTCAAAAATAGCCTTGACGATTTTATATGCCTCTGCATCAGGCATAGAGGCGTTAACAACTAGAAGATTTGCAACTGCTGCAACGTTGTTATCTTTCGCCATACCGCTGTAAGTTTGCTTTGTAATGACAGTTGGGAAGTAAAGGTTGCCATATTTTTTGTTCATAGCAGGAACTTCAGCAGCAGTATCTACCATCACAATTTTCATACCTGGACTGTTTGCAAGATCAGTGACTGCTGCAGTTGGTAAGCCACCTACCCAGAAGAAGGCATCAATCTTGCGATCCTTTACTGCATTGACAGATTCTGCAACGCTCAAGCGCTCACGTTTTACATCTTTATCTTTATCTAGACCTGCAGCCTCGAGCAAGCGAAATGCCATCACTTCAGTTGCGCTTCCTGGGGCACCTGTACTGACACGTTTACCCTTTAAATCCTTCATGGTTTTAATGCCGGTTGATTCAACGGTGGCTACGTGCATGAGATTTGGATACAGTATTAGTAAGGCCCTTAAATCTACTGGCTTGTCTTTAAATTTGTCGTCACCTACTGATGCATCTTTAGCGGCATCTGCCATTGAGAAAGCAACATAAGGTTTACCAGTGCCAATGAGTTTTAAGTTATCTACAGAACCACCAGTAACTTCAGCCGTTGCTGACATGCCTGGCACTTTGTTGGATAGCATGGCAGCAAGACCACCACCCATTGGGTAATACACACCACCAGTACCACCAGTTGCGATAGAAATATTCTGTGCTTGTGCACTTGCCCACAAAAAGCTGAGAGAAAGCACAATGACTTTAAGTAGTTTCATTTTGTCTCCTAATAATTTAGTAATGGATGGAATTAAAGACCCGGCATGCTGAAATTGATTGCTTTGAGTTCGTTCAATAATTTAGCCTGTTGAGCGGCATTCAATTGCATGAGTGGTGGGCGCACTCTTAACCATTCGGGATCTTTGCTGAAATGGGCAACAGCAGTTTTCATCCCAGCAATCATTTGGTACTTCGCAAAAATACTGCGTACCCGATCTAGATCTGCTTGGCGCTCATCGGCATCAGACTCTCTCCAGTGCGTCGCTACATCAGCAATCGCTTTTGGATTGACGTTTGCAGTTGCAGAAATACAGCCAACGCCACCAGCTCGTAAGGTACGCATCAGGAATGTTTCACTGCCTGCATAGACACGGAAGCCCGAGTTAGCTAATAGCTTAATGACAGATTCTGTATATTCCCAATCACCAGAGCTATCTTTCATACCAACTACCGTTTTTGGGTACTCTTTTATTAAGCGTTCTAGTAATGAAAGACTTAAATTGATTTTGGTGACAGGGGGTATGTTGTAAATATAAATTTGTAATGCCGAGTTACCCATCCTTTGAATGACTTCAGAAAAGTAGGCAAACAGACCATCATCGGTAATATCTTTGTAGTAGAAGGGTGGCAACATCAATACGCCCGCACATTTATGGCTCACAGCATGGGCGGTCATCCGATATGTGCTTTCGACAGAAGTTGAGCCAGTACCGGGCATCATATGCCCTGGGTTTAAACCGCCTTCAATCAGCGCAGTAAGCGTATTCATCTTTTGTGTGGCAGACATCGAATTTGCTTCGGAGTTGGTTCCAAAGATTGCCTGACCAACGCCATTTGCTTCTAGCCATTTACATTGCTTGAGCAATTTTTGTGCGTCTGGAGTGCTATCTGCTTTGAACGGTGTTAATACTGGAGATAACACTGCAGGTAGGGTGGATGGAATTAAAGAAATGGTCATGCTGACTCCGTTTTAATTAGACACTTCTGATAGAAGTGGTTGTTGTGCAAAAAAAGCTTCTAAATTATCTACAGCTAAATTGGTCATGGCTATCCGTGTTTCTGTGGTGGCACTACCAATATGAGGCGTTAGTAAAACATTATCTAACCTTAAGAAGGCTGGATTGGGATTTGGTTCATTTTCAAATACGTCTAAAGCAGCGCCAGCAATCTTTTTATGTTGCAGTGCATATAAAAGTGCCTCCTCATCAACTACACTGCCACGGGCAATGTTGATTAAAAAAGCTGCGGGTCCCAAGGCCTCTAAAACCTTCGCATTGACCATCTTGTCCGTATCTGGAGTGGCAGGGCAGGCTAAAAAGAGAACGTCACTATTTCGGGCTAAATCTTTGAGCTCTCCATAGTAGGTGTAGGGCACCTGTTTTGGGCTCGGGCCGCTATAGGCAATCTCAACCTTAAAAGGCTCAAGACGTTTGGCTAAATCCTGGCCAATACGGCCCATACCCACAATACCAACAGTCTTTCCAGCTAGAGTGGTCGCTAACTTGAAAGGGGCTTTTGACCAGGCGCCGCTTTTGACAAAGGCCTCGGATTCAGGAATACGGCGCAATATTCCCAGCATCATGCCAATAGCCAGTTCACAAACTGCATCATTGAGAACGCCTGGGGTATTGCTCGCTTTAATGCCATGCTCTTTAAGGTATGGCAGGGGTAGATTGTCATAACCAACCCCGCAGGTGGCAACCATGCGAATACTGGGTATTTGCTTCACTAGAGCCTCGGGTAACTTGGTATTAGAGCGCAGCAAGATGGCCTGAAAGTGTCCAGCAGGCGCAGGAGCTTGAGGGTCTGAATGGTAAGTGGGGGTAAAGCGTCGATCGATTTCTGCCTGCATTAGTTCAGGGAAATGGCCTACCTGTAGCACCGAATTGACGGGGATCATGTCTCACTATGTTTTATATTGAATAATGACCCCCATTGTATGTGGATTTTTAGGTAAAAGTCTGTCCCTTTAGGAGAATATGTAATGTTGTTTACCCCAGCTGAAACCAAGGTGGTAATTGTCGGCGGTGGCACGATGGGTGCGGACGTTGCCGCAGTTTGTGCTCGCGGCGGGTGCGCTGTACAGGTGGTTGAGCCCACTACTGAGCGCAGAGCCTTATTGCCGGATTACTTTGTCAATACCATGACTGAACTCGGTTATGAAAACCGCATTCACCTATTGAGTGTGGCGAGCTCTCTTGAAGAGGTGGATTGGTCTGATATTGATTTGGTGATTGAGTGTGTACCAGAGCGCCTAGACATCAAACAAGAATTATTTGCAAAGCTAGAAAAATACGCAAAGCCTGAGACGGTATTAGCTAGCAACAGTACTAGTTTTCCTATTAGTGAAATTGCCGAAGGATTAAAAACGGCTGCTCGGATGATCGGTTTACATTTCTTTATGCCTGCTCATTTGGTGCCCTGTGTAGAAGTGGTTTATGGAGCGAAGACTTCTCCATTGGTGGGTGAAAGTTTGACAAGGTTGATGACTGCATGCGGCATGGTTCCAGTGGTTGTTAAAAAAGATTTGCCTGGTTTCTTGGCTAATCGTTTACAACATGCTTTATCACGCGAAGCTTTTTCAATGGTTGATGAAGGTGTTTGTAGTCTGGAAGATATCGATAAAGCAGTGCGTTTTGGTTTTGGCTTTCGTTATATTGCGGCTGGACCTGCGATGCAACGAGATCATGCAGGGCTTGATATCCATGCTGCCGGTGGCACCAAAATTTATCCTACCTTGAATAACTCACCCACTATTGCTAAGTGCGTGAGTGAGCGGGTAGCTAGTGGAAAGTTCGGTATGAAGACTGGCGAGGGATTTTTTCCATGGACCGCAGAAACAATCAAGGCAGAACGTGAGCGCTATCAAGAGGCTTTACGCGCTGGATTGAAAATTATCCAAAAAGACTTGCCGCAGATCAAATAAAAGCATTTTTTTTGCCTTATCCTTAAGATATGAAGATAATCATTCGTGTTTGGGATTTACCGATTCGCGTATTTCACTGGCTATTGGTGCTCTGCATTGTTGGTAGCTTAGTTAGCGCCAATCTTGGCAACAATGCTGTTGAGTGGCATGCTTACTTTGGATACAGCGTATTGATCTTGCTGATCTTCCGCATTCTTTGGGGATTTGTAGGTTCCACGCACGCCCGTTTCACATCCTTCTTTCCCAATCGTGAAAAGATACTAAACTACCTTCAAGGTAATGCACCGCGCGTGCTGGGACACAACCCATTAGGGGCTCTATCTGTATTTGCTCTTCTTTTAGTTCTGAGTGTGCAGGTCCTCACTGGGTTATTCGTGGATGACGAAATCACCTTCCAGGGGCCATTAGCGAAATATATATCGAACTCACTTGTATCAATCCTCTCCGAAATTCACGAGGGCAATCAAGTGGTGATTTACACTTTAATTACTATCCATATTGCCGCAATCATTTATTACAAGAAATTTAAAGGTGAAGATCTTATTACACCAATGATTCGTGGCGATAAAGAAATCGACCCAGGTCAGAAAGCAAGTTACTTGCCTTCTGACCTGGGTCGTGCATCCAAAGATGGAGCCTTACAGCGGGGTATAGCTCTGTTGCTCTTAAGCCTGGTTGCAGTAGTAGTCGGTTACTTGATTACTTCTTCTTAAAGTCATCATGGCAATTCTTGCAACTTGCCCCTGTAGCAGCAAAAGCTTTCTTAATATTTTCTAAGTCGCCTGACTGGGCAGCTTTATTGAGATCTGCCGCAGCTAGTTGCATCTTTTCAGAAGCAGCTTTGAATTTAGCATTATTTGACCAAATATCAGATTCGGCTTTACCACCTTCAGTGCCAGGTCCAAATGCTTGCCATGGCAAGGTAGATATCATGGCAACGACGGCTGCGTTCTTAATCACTTCCTCTTTGTTGTAAGGTGCTTCACCTTTCACTACTGCACCAATTTTCCCAAAGGAATTACCCATCACAGTAAAAGCACTCTGACGATACTTAATTGCATCTTCTGGTTTTTGGAATTGAGCGAATGCAAAGCCTGCGCTAATTGCCAGGACTGTTGCGGTGCTGGCTAAAACAATCTTTTGTAATTTCATCAAATTTCTCCATCTGTCTAAGGATTACTTGGAAGCAGAATATCCCAGAATAAAGTTTCTTGCTTAGTCTAAAAAATCATCTTCAAAGGAGTCATGAGTAGATTAATGATTCCCAAGAAAAAGCTACTTAAAGGCTCCATCCACAGGCTGCCGATGATTCCAGTAAAAATGAGGCCCAGAACAATGAAAAATCCCCAAGGCTCTAATCTTCCAAGGGCGATAGATTCGCGGGCTGGTAGTAGGCTAGAGAGGATGCGCCCACCATCTAAGGGTGGCAGTGGGAACAAGTTAAATACTAAGAGCCCAATATTCCACATCACACCTGCTTTTGCCATTGAAGTGAGGAAGGGTTCTTGAACACCAAAACCTAGTAAGAGGACCCAGAATATTGCCCAAATCATTGCCTGAATGAAATTAGATCCGGGGCCGGCTAAAGCTACCCAGATGGAATCTATTCTGGGGTTACGTAAGCGCCCAAAGTTTACTGGCACTGGTTTGGCATATCCCACTAAAAAGGGTGATCCCGTCAATATCAGCACCAGTGGAATCAAGATAGTGCCCACGGGATCAATATGTTTAGCGGGGTTTAAACTTACCCTACCCAGCATATAGGCTGTGTTGTCGCCAAACTTGCGGGCAGCGTAGCCATGGGCTGCCTCATGAATCGTGATGGCAAAAATGAGGGGAATCGCATTAATGGCGACGGCTTGGATAGAATAGTCAGTAATCATGGCAATATGATATCTATAGGAGCTAAAAGTGACTGACGATAAGAAAACAGACCCAAAAAACCCGGCCAAGCCAGTAGTAGCTAAGCCACCAGCCAGGCCACCGGCACCCAAAGGCCCATCCGGACCAGGTGGAAGGCCTCAAGCTGGCTTTGGTGGTGGAAAAGGCATGATGCGTAAGGCTGGCCGCGGGCGATAGTGGATAATCACCCCACTTACTAATGTATTTACAAAGGATTTAGTGTGAACGAATGGCATAAGGAATCTAAAGCAGAAATCAACAAAAAGATCATTACTTTGGTTGTAATGTTGGCCGCAGCGACTAGCTTGGCTATCTTATTTGCCTTAGTTGCTGCTCATACTGGTTACGTATTCGGTTAAACAGTACTTATGACTAGCCATCGCCAACCTGCAGTATTTGCTGGCCATGGTAGTCCGATGTATGCCCTTGAGCCCAACCGTTTTACAGCGGCATGGACCGCTCTTGGTAAATCATTCAAACGCCCAGACGCGATCTTAGCGATCTCAGCACATTGGGTAACCCGAGGTGTCTGGGTTACTGCAATGCCTAAACCCAAAACCATTCATGACTTTGGTGGCTTTCCGCAAGCGCTCTTTGAAATTGAGTATCCAGCGCTCGGCAGTCCTGCCCTCGCTGACCGCGTTCAAGAATTACTCAACGTTCCCATCGTGATGGAAGAGAATGAGTGGGGTATTGATCATGGTGCCTGGTCAGTCCTGAAATATATGTATCCCCATGCTGATGTACCTGTTGTGCAATTGAGTTTAGATGGTTCAAAGTCAGCCCGCGAGCATTACGAGTTAGCCAAACAATTGCGCCCTTTGCGCGATGAAAATATTCTGGTTCTGGCCAGCGGCAATATAGTGCATAACTTGCGAACCATCCATTGGCAAGCGGGGGCTGAACCCTACTCTTGGGCAAAGGAGTTTAATAACTTCTTTATTTCAGAAATTTGCGCCAATCATCATGAGACTTTGATTGATTGGGAAAAATATGGTGAGGCTGCCCATATGTCTATCCCAACTGCAGAGCATTACTGGCCTGCTTTGTACGCTTTAGCTTTACAAGAAGAGGGCGAGCATGCGAAAGTCTACACAGACGGCATAGAGATGAGTTCTATCAGCATGCTTGGTTTTTCAATTCAATAAATACTAACTATGTGGCCATCCATTTTTGTAATTTTCCTAGGTGCCGGATTTGGCGCTATTCTAAGAGCAGGATTTAATTTCTTAGCTGCAGGCACAGCATCAATGGTACCCCTGGGAACCTTATTTGCCAATTTAGTGGGCGGTTATCTGGTTGGTATTGCCATCACATTTTTTGGCAACAATCCCAACATCTCTCCCGAGTGGAAACTGTTTGTAATTACGGGTTTTCTTGGTGGCTTAACCACCTTCTCTAGTTTTTCTGCAGAGGTAGTTAGCCTCATACAGAATGGAGAACACACTTGGGCCTTAGGCACAGCCTTACTTCACTTGCTTGGCTCGCTAGCTTTAACCTTCCTAGGCATTCTGACTTATCAAGCTCTGAAGTAAATATTCAATCAATTTACTCTGGCTTGATGTTGGCTGTCTTAACCACAGCACTCCACTTTGCAGATTCCGCCTTAACTAGTGCAGCAAAATCTGCTGGACTACCTCCACCAATTTCATTTCCTTGTGAAAGCATGAGTTCTCGTAATGTTGGATCTTGAAGGACTTCATTAGCTGCAGCATTCAATTTATCAATAATTGCTTTAGGCGTTCCTTTGGGCGCGATCAGTCCCTGCCAATTCAATACCTCAACCTTTGGATAGCCAATTTCAGAAAAACTCGGAATATTAGGAAGAAGTGGGGAGCGTTTTTTACTCGTAATTGCAATGGCGCGGAGTTTTTCAGCTTTGATACTCGGCATGGCTGAGTACATTTGGTCAAACATCATGGTGACATTGCCGGCCATCAGATCTGTTAAACCTGCAGAGCCACTCTTGTAAGGAACATGAATCATCTCGATCCCAGCATTTTGCTCAAAGAGTTCAGCGGAGAGTTGATGGCTGCCTCCAATTCCTCCAGATGAGAAAGTGAGGGCGCCTGGTTTTGCTTTAGCTGCCGCCACAATTTCTGGCACAGTTTTATAGGGCGAGCTGGGATTTACTACTAGAACTAATGGACCCTTTTCAATTAATACAATTGGGGTAATATCTGTTTCTGGGTCGTAACGTAAGTTACCAAAGAGGGTTTTGTTTACAGCCATTGGCGCAAAGTTGCCCATGCCAATGGTATAGCCATCCGGTGCAGCCCGAGAAATAAATTCTGTGCCGATATTACCGCCAGCGCCAGGTTTGTTTTCCACAATGATGGGCTGTTTTAGGATCACGCTCATCTTTAGGGCAATCTGTCGGCTGCGGGAGTCGGCGCCTCCGCCTGCACCATAGGGCACGATAAAGTTAATAGGCTTACTGGGGTAATTGCTTTGCGCAAAAGAGGTGGGGGAGATGATCGTCCCAAGACAGAGTGCACAAATAAAAAGTCTTTGAATGAATTGCATACTCATCCCCCAATCTAAATTTAAATAAATCCTAAGACGCCTAAGGCTCCACCAATTGCGATGAGATAAAGCGGATGCCAACGCGTCAAAAGGGTAATGGCGATTGTGCCTAGCGTCAATATGTATGCAGCTAGACTGTGATTGATATGTAAAGCAATCTCCCATGCAGAAGAGAGTACTAAGCCAATCGCTAAGGCAGCTGCAGAATACTGAATCACTTGCTTACTCATAGGATTTTTCATGCCCATGATGAAACGCTGTAAGAAGTAAATCAGAATAGATGATGGCCAGGCGATTGCAAATGTAGCAAGTAGGGCTCCAACAACACCATCAATATGCCAACCGATTAGGGTGATGGTCATAAAGTTGGGCCCCGGTGCAGCCTGGGCTATTGCAAAGTAGTCAGAAAATGTCTGGACATCAATCCAATGCTCTTGATTAACGGCAAGATTAAACAAGACGGGTAATAGGGCGTTTACACCACCAAAGGCAACGAGGGAAAAAGCCGATAGTTTTAAGAAGAGGCTCAGCAGAATACTCATAGCGCCTGAGCCTTTTTTCTCGCTAAGAAGATTGCTATTGGGGCAACAAGCAGGACAACGTAGCCTAATCCCAGATGAAAAACTGTGGCGGCAATAATGGTGAGAGCTACGACTATAAACATTGCGGGGTAGCGGAGTTCATCGCACATCATCTTAAAGCCAGTTGAAGCAATTAAGCCAACCCCCACTGCTGAAATGCCGCGAAGCATTCCCTTAACGGATTCGAGATAACTATAGTGCTCATATAGAAGCGCTAAACATAATACGATTGCAATGGGGCCTAATGATAAACCAAGGGTTGCTGCCAATGCACCCCTTGCGCCACCAAATCGAGAGCCTACGCAAACTGCTAGATTCATAACATTTGGACCCGGAACAATTTGGCAGATTCCTAGAATTGCGCTAAATTCTTCCGAAGTCAAAATTTTGTCACGCTCCACCAGGGTGCGTCTGGCCCAGGGTAGGACACCACCAAAACCAGACATTCCAATCTTGCTAAAACTGATGAAGAGTTGTTTAGGTGTGAGTGTTTGCAAAATGACTAAGGCCTATTGTGGTTTAAATGGATGTGGTGCTGGTTTGTTATCTAACCAAGCTTCCAAAGTTTCTGTGATGCCTTTAGAGAAAGCTGCAAAAATAGGTTCAGCAATAAAACCGAGATGGGGTGTGACTAAAAGATTGGGTGTGTTACGGAGAACATCATTTTCGGGGAGTGGCTCGATATCAAACACGTCTACTGCAGCTTGCCCAGGTCTTCCTGCAGTGAGTGCTTTTTGTAGATCATTCATATTGATCAAGGCAGAGCGTGAAGTGTTTACTAAAATAGAGTCTGGACGCATTAAGGCTAATTGATCTGCACTAATTAGTCCTTTAGTCCCAGGGCCTGCTACGAGGTGCATGGTGACAATCTTAGAGGTTTTTAGTAACTCTTCCATGCTTACCGATTTAGCATTCTCAGCAGCAGCCCGTTCTGGTGTCATGCGAGGGCTCCAAGTAACTACTTCCATACCAAATGCTGCACCTACACGAGCCACGCGACTACCAATGGCACCAAGACCTAAGACGCCCAAGCGCTCTCCAGAGAGCATTGGTAGCACGGAGAGTTGATCACGCCAACCACCAGATGCAATGAGCTTATTTTCTTCAATCAGACGCTTAGATGCTCCCAGAATTAAAGCCCAGGTGAGTTCTGCAGTAGTTTCTTTAGAGGGGCCGCCAGGTGAGCATGCCATCGGGATATTGCGCGCTACTAGAGCGGAGGCTTCAAGCGTACCATTGCGCTCCCCAGTGAACATCAAAAACTTCAGCTTTGGTAAGCGTGCAATCATGGCCTCATTAAAAGGCGCACGATCGCGCACGATAGCAATCGCATCGGCATCCTTAACAGCTTCATACAGAGCTTCATCACGTAAAGGCTTGTGATGAAAGGTAAGATTTGCACTTTGCTCTAACTTATCCCAGTTCGAGAAACGACGCAAAGCCTGTTCGTAATCTCCGAGGATGACAATGTTTGGTAATGAAGCCATATCAAATACTTTCTAATGAATTAGTCTGGAGTACAAAGACTCAGAATTTTCTTGAGATCAGATGCTTGTCCCAATTTCCAGAGAGCAGAAATCAGTTGGATAGTCTTTTCTTTGCCAATCACGGGCTCAGTAAGGTTTGTGAACTTCTGCTCTAAATGAGTATCTGTCATTGGGTTCTCTACGGAGCCAATCGCATTCTTCACAAAGATGTGAACTTCTTTGCCATTCTTAAGAAAGGCCTTGACATCTACAGAGGCTTCGCTAATAGAAGTGTCGGTAGTAGCATTGACCTTGGCACGTAAGGCGACAACATCAGCACGATTGACAATGTCGTCTGCATATTCACCTTCACCGGCTTGACCAAAGATCAAACCAACAGCGCAACCGTGGTAAACGCTGAACTTACCCTCTAGACCATCCTTAGGGGTTTTCTTGCCAGTGAGTTCTAAAACGAGTGGGTGAGCACGTAATTCAATACGCTCTACATCTTCTGCCTTTACACCTTGTGCACGTAATTGCGCGCAAGCATCAATTGCTGGATGAATCACAATCCCGCATGCAAAAGGTTTGTAAGTGTTTAATGAAATCTCAAATGATTTGCCTAATGCGCGATCAATTTCTGACCAGTCACATTTAGTAGAAACAGTCTGCATATAGCCACGACCTGCTTCTAATGCTTTTGGACTAGCAGTAAAACCATGTTTAGCTAAGAGTGCTGAGAGTTGACCTGCACGTGCAGCTCCTCCTGGATGAAAGGGTTTAGTCATCGTGCCAAACTGTTCGCGCATACCAACTGGCTGGGAAGCTGCAATACCCAAAGCCATAGTGGTTTTCTGAAGATCAAGACCCATTAGACGTGAACAGGCGGCCGCAGAACCTAGCATGCCAGTAGAGCCAGTGATGTGCCAACCACGATGGTAGTGATCTGGATACATTGCATTTCCAACACGGCATGCAACATCAATACCCAAGACAAGAGAGTCAATGATTTGACGACCACTGACATTAGTGTGTTCGCCTAATGCCAAAATGGCTGAAGCCACTGGACCTGCCGGATGAATCACGGTCTTGAGGTGAGTGTCATCAAAGTCAAAGGTATGTGAGCTGATACCATTAATCAGCGCAGCACCACCCATGTCAACTTTGTCCTTGCGCCCTAAGATGCTGGCTTGTGGAGCTGGCTGAAATTCTCGAATGGCTGCTAAGGAAGACTCCACACTCTCATGGTTAGCGGCACCAATAGCACAACCTAGCCAATTTAAGAAAGTGCGATGCGCCTCATGATCTACCTCAGGCGTCCAGCCTTGACTGGGATGTGAAGTAACAAACTCCGCCAGAATTTTAGTAACTGGTGGCGCATTGAGATCGGCTGCAGCGGCAATAGCTTGAGACATATGAATTCCTGTTAATAATATTAAGTTGTTAGGGATGGATTTATTTAGTCAATTTCAATATGACGATCTTTAGCTACTTTGGCCCAGCGTGCAATATCTTCTTTGATGTAGTTACTAAATTGGGGCGGCGTCATTGGCATGAGTGTCATAGCTTCACTTGTCATTTTTTCGGAGAAGTCGGGTAAGGCGAGTACCTGATTGAGTTCTGTATTTAATTTTGCAACGATTGCAGGCGGTAAGTTAGCGGGGCCAACTACGCCATACCATTGTTGACCATCAAAACCGCTGTAACCCAATTCTTTAAAGGTAGGGATAGTGGGTACTGCTGTACTTCTTTTAGCTCCGGTAATAGCAAGGCCGCGAACTCGATTGGAGTTGATATAAGGCAAAGCAGCAAATAGGGTAGGGAGCATTGCTTGAGTTTGGCCAGCCAGCAAGTCTGTATAAGCAGGGCCAACGCCGCGATAGGGCACATGCACCATGAATATGCCAGCAGCTAATTTCAACTGCTCCATACCGAGATGAGTAAGGGTACCAGGACCTGCTGAGCCATAACTCAGTTTGGAGGGATTCTTTTTGGCGTAATTAATGAATTCTTTAAAGTTTTTAATCGGCAGTTCTTCATTGATGATTAACACGTTTGGTGTAGCGCCAATCATGCCAATGGGTGTGAAATCTTTGATGGCATCGTAGGGGAGTTTACGAACTGCAGGGTTGGTGCCATGAGTGCCTACGTAAGCAACCATTAGTGTGTAGCCATCAGCTGGAGCTTTTGCAACTGCTTGGGAGGCAATAGAGCCACCCCCACCACCCATATTCTCAACTACGACTGTTTGCCCCAGGGAGCGCGAGAGTTTTTCGGCGACAGCTCTGGCAATATTATCTAGACCTCCACCAGCAGCAACAGGCGCTATGAGCTTGATGGGTTTGACGGGGTAGCTGGTGGCAGCGCTTTGCGCTTGAACCCCTAAGCTGATAGCTAGAGCAGTAAAAGTGACAATAAAGGATAAAAAAATCGGTGTTGGCCGATTGCTGGTTTTAGACATGTATCAAGTCCAGATTATTGTGACGTATTAGGATAGTTTTACGTAGTAAGTTTACTATTGATGACAAATCTATTTTGATTAAGGAAATATTATGATTCTGGAACATTGCGACATAGAAATTGACCCAGCCAAGCAGAAAGAGTTCGAAGAGGCTATTTTGCGGGGTGTGGATACAGTGATCTCAAAGGCCATTGGTTTTAAGGGCTACAAGGTAAACCACAGTTTAGAAACCCCATCCCGCTATTTATTACTGATTTACTGGGACACTCTAGAGAACCATACAGTCGATTTTCGGGGATCTGCAGCCTTTGCCGATTGGCGTGCCATTGTTGGATCTTTCTTCGCAAAGCCACCCCATGTGGAGCATATGACTTTGGTTGGCAAGTCAACCTAAATGACTTAGCCTGCTTTAAGTTTTTTTCGGATAGATTGCTCGATTGGGATGGAATCTAGAGTGGGTTCAAGAGCTTCGCGCTCATCAAAGACAAAGCAGCTACCCTTGTAGTGTGCTGAGCCAACTTCTTCAAAATATTTAAGAATGCCACCTTCTAATTGATAGCTATGCTCCATACCAATCTCACGCATATAAAGCCCTGATTTTTCACAACGAATACCGCCAGTACAAAAACTCACTAAAGTTTTATCTGTAAGTGCTTCTTTATGCTTCGTAATTGCTTTTGGAAACTCGGTGAACTTTTCAATATTGAAGTGAAGAGCGTTTTCAAAGGTGCCGTATTCAACTTCAAATGCATTGCGAGTGTCTATCATGACTACAGGGCGACCTAAGTCATCGGTGCCACGATCAAGCCATTCTTGTAGCTTCTTGGGTTTAATGAAATTTGCACGACCTTCTTCAGGACGAATCGCAGGATGATTCATGCGAATGATTTCATTTTTGAGTTTAATCAACATCTTTTTAAACGGCTGATCTTCTGACCAGCTTTCTTTTACTTGGAGAGCTTGAAAGCGAGGATCTATACGCAACCAATCGAGAAAGCCGTGCAGCTCCATTTCTGCGCCAGCGAGAAACAGATTGATACCTTCGCCAGTGAGTACAATGGTGCCTTTAAGCCCTCGGCCATTACATTCATTCAGCATTTTGGTGCGCAAGTCTGGAAGACCATCAAGGCTGACGAATAAATATGCGGCAATATTTAGAATCAACTTCATTTTTTCTCTCTTCAAGCGACCCCTGCATTATCGAGCAAATAGGTCTTGGGAGTGGTAATCTTGAGGTCTTATTTAAAGGAGGCAATCCATGCTTTATCTAGCCAAAATGGCAAAAAGTGCCCTATTTGTATGCCTAGTCACCTTGGGGCTTGGCAGCTTGGCAGTGGCACAAACTGCTGGGGTTGGAACTTGGCCGACCCAAAAACCGATTCGTTTGATTGCAGTATTCCCGCCTGGCGGGTCAGTGGATCAAGTGGCTCGTGTTCTCGCACCTGTCTTGCAATCAGAATTAAAGCAAAACGTCATTGTTGAAAATATTGGTGGTGCATCTGGTGTGATTGGTACCTCTGCAATGACAAGGGCTGATGCTGATGGTTATACCTTTGCGGTAGTGTTTGATACCCATGGTGTTAATCCAAGCCTCAAAGATAAACTTCCCTATGACACTATTAAAGATATTGCACCAGTCATTCTGGTGGGTACCTCACCAATGGTGTTGGTAGCAAGCAAGAACTCAGGCATCACCAGTTTCAAACAACTTACAGAAATGTCTAAGGCGGGTAAACAATTTAGTTATGGCTCAATTGGTATTGGCAGCTTAGGCCACTTAGCAATGGCGCGTCTTGCCAAGCAAGCAGGCTTTGATTGGAATCACATTCCGTATCGTGGCGGCGGTCCCTTAATGCAAGATGCTCTTGGTGGGCAGGTGCAGTTAGCGATTGGTTCAGAGTTTTTAGTGAAGCCTCACATTGAGAGTGGCAGCTTAATTCCTTTAGTAATTACAACGACCAAAAGAGTCCCAGGCTTACCTAATGTGCCAACAGTTGCTGAAAGTGGCTTTCCTGGATTTAGTGCGCCAGCTTGGTGGGCAGTCTTAGCGCCAGGTAAAACTCCGCCAGCAATTGTGGATGCGATGAATAAGGCTTTGAATAAAGCTTTGAAAACTCCAGTAGTTGCTGAGAAATTTAAATCCCAAGGAATTGAAATTGTTGGGGGCTCTTCGGAAACTGCGCGTGACTTCATTGGCAAGCAAATTGGTATTTGGGGTAAGTTCGTAATCGAGAACAATATTAAAGAGGCTAGCCAATAGAAAGCGCCTATGTCCGAACGTTTAATTCCCTATCAACCAATGGATTTAGCCGAGCCAGCTGAGCTGGTTGCAGCAATTCGTAAAAGACGTGGTGGTCAGTTTATTAACCTAGATCGCATGCTTTTACATAGCGTACCGGTCGCTGAGGGCTGGAATCATTTCATCGGTGAAATTCGCAATAACCTTTCTTTAGATCCGAAGTTACGTGAGCTAGCAATGTGTGGTGTAGCAGTACTCAATGGGGCTGAGTATGAATTCTTTCACCATGCCCCTCCTTTTAAAAAAGCAGGCGGCACTGAAGATCAAGTACAAGGACTCCGATTGATTGGTCAAGTTAACTTCCCCAGAAGTCTTTTTACCCAGACGGAAAATGATGCAGCTGATTTAACATTCCAGATGACTCGTAGTATTAAAGTGGATTCTGAATTAATGAAGCGCTTGCAAAAAGAATTGGGAAGCACTGATGCAGTGGAGTTAGTGACAGTAATTGCTGCTTACAACATGGTGTCTCGTTTCTTGATTGCTCTGGACGTTAACCCAGAAGATCATGCTCCGGCTTGATGATTTAATGATTCAGTGGAGCGAAGGCGAGCAATCTTATTCTGCAAAGTGGCATTCAGAAAACGGCATTGCGCCGCATAAAAAGATCCAAGTCGCTGATGACACCCTAACGGCTGATATTGCCTATCGCCTAGCTTGTGAAGGTATGGCGATGCTTTATCAGGGCGACTTTCAGAATGCTAGGCAACTCTTACAGGCTTTGGTGAGAAGGGTTGATAAGCCCTCCAAGAAATCCAACAGAGCTGACAGAGTGGTAAAGGAAAAAACAAAAAGTCCTTTAGATACGTTTAATCTTTACCGCTTGGCGCAATCCCAAAGGGCGCGTATTTTGGGGATGGTGTTAATTCCCATTAACGCTGATCACAGTATTTCATTAAGGCGCGCGCCAGATGTTGCAATGGCTTGTCTTGAGGCCTACGGAGAGCAAGCCGAGCCTTATGTCATATCTCTCAGGGAGTTGCTGGGGGTCATTAGCGCTCATGAGTGGCGCAAAAAAGGTGTACCCATTTTGGTAAGAGATGATGAAGAGATTCGTATTCATCCACACTATGGGGTGTTCTCTCCAATCCGAGGGGAGTATATTGAGCTCGTTCTCAAAGCGCCATTACCTATTACCCTTCAGAAAAACTCCATTGCATTTGATATTGGCGTTGGTACAGGCGTACTATCAGTAGTATTGGCAATACGTGAAATCAAAAAGATTATTGCAACAGATCAAGATGATCGTGCTATCACATGCGCCAAGGAAAATATCGCGCGCTTAGGTCTTTCCTCACAAATAGCAATCCTCAAAACTAATTTATTCCCAGCAGAAAAAGCTGCACTGATTGTTTGTAATCCTCCATGGTTGCCAGCAAGACCCAGCTCTTCACTTGAGCATGCTGTGTATGACCCCGAGAGTCATATGCTAAAAGGCTTTCTAACTAAATTAAAAGATCATTTATTACCCGGGGGTGAAGGATGGCTCATTCTTTCTGATTTGGCCGAGCATCTAGGATTACGAACTAGAGAAGAGTTACTGTCTTGGATTGAGGATGCTGGCTTAAAAGTCATCGCACGTTTAGATACCAAACCACAGCATCAAAAGGTATTTGATAAAACAAATGCGCTGCATGCTGCAAGATCTAAAGAGACTACATCACTTTGGCGTTTGGCTGAAAAGTAGTACCATATTAAATAGCCCTACAAGCCCCGCCCCCATTGGGATCATGGTTGTTAATCCATTACATCAACCTTAAAATATTTGAGAGCTACAGTGCATTGCTGAAAATCCTGTCAGTAAGTGAGCTTGATTACTACCCATTTATATTTTAAGGAAGTCATTTGCTCTGGAGCGCCTTACCTAGAAATGCATTGCTGATTTTAGGCGTATTAATTTCTCATTTATTAGTGTTACTGGCACTTTTATCGGGACCTCCTGTAGGCGTAAATTCATCAATACCAGTGGCTCTGATGGTCAATCTATTGGGTGAAAGGACGCCCTTATCTTCCCGTAAAAAATCATCTAACCCGCCTTTAGTGAATACATCCTCAAATGCTAAAAGTAACAGTTCAATTCCTACTCATGAATCTGATGTGCTGGGTGGTCGCAAGGATCATAGCCATTCGGTAAATGGTGCAGCTAGACCTCTTATGCATAGCCCTAAACCCCATTACCCACTGGCAAGCAAGCAACTGCGGGAGCAGGGTTTGGTGATTGTGAGGTTATGCGTGAACGAGCAGGGCATTGTGGATCAGGTCGGCCTTACTCAGAGTTCAGGTTTTCAAGGTTTGGATCATTCAGCTCTCAAAGCCTTGGCATTATGGAGATTTGTTCCCCTGAAGTCGCCTGCAATCGACATTGCCTCTCAGTGCTTTCAGACTCCTGTTCAATTTAGCTTAGAGGGTTAGGGCTTGAGCGAGAAAAATAATTCAAATCAAGGGTTGGCTAAAGCTCAATCCCCCCATCATTTACCTAAGACTATTTCTAGTGAAGCTCTATTAGGGCACATGAAGCAAATTTTTATTCTGCATGATGGGAATTCATATCAATTACGCATCACTAAATTAGGAAAACTCATTCTGACAAAGTAAGACGTCAATCAGTTACTAGCCAGCAAGAGCATTTTCATATGCAGATAGCCAGCGATTTTTTGTTTTTATCACTGGAGATAGTATATGAAGCATCAAGATGTTTTTCGTCCTAAAAATAAGCTGGCCTGGCTTTCATCGATTGCATTATTGTTTGGCAATTCTTTTTCGGTTTTAGTAAAAGCCCAAGATATTGAGTTACCCAGAATTGATATTGTTGGACGAGAGGAGAGTGCCATTAGTAAAATTCCAGGAACAGTTGATGTTATCAACCGAAAGAGGATGGAGGAGTTACAACCTCAGTCACTCCAAGATGTATTAAAGACAATTCCTGGCGTGAATATTCGTGGAGATGAAGGTGGTTTAGGATCCATTCCAAATATTGGTATTCGTGGCTTAAACCCAGGCCGTAGCTCAAAGGTGTTATTGCTAGAGGATGGCGCTCCAATACAACCAAGCCTCTTCATTTCTAATGCATCTTATTACAGTCCACCGGTTGAGCGTATTGGTGGAATTGAGGTTTTAAAGGGCGCATCAGGGCTAAAATATGGGCCATCTAATATTGGTGGGGTAGTGAATTACCTCAGCAAAACACCATCCCAAGGATTTAAGTTAACCGGTAAGCTTGGTAACTATGGGTATCGCTTGGCAGAGATTGAGGCAGGAGGGAAATCATCTTCCAATGGTGCCATCGGAGGAATTAACCTGATTCAATCTGAGTCCGATGGGTATCAGGATAATAGTTTCAAGATGTATGACATCTTAATGAAGGGCGGAATGAAGATTGCGCAGAATCAGTGGTTAAGTCTGAAATATACTCATTACGATAACAATATCAATACCTCCTATGTGGGGCTGCGTCCCAATCAATACATTAATCACTCAAGAGATAATCCAGCGCCTAATGATCGCTTCATTACCCAAAGAAATGCAGTAGATATTAATCATGCTATCGAAATTGATGCAGATACCAAAATCAATACCTTGATGTATTGGAGTAAGTTATCCCGCAACTACTGGCGACAAAGCATTGTTAATCGCACACAAGATGCCACAGTTTTCAAACCCTGCAATCAGGGTTCAGATTGTCAGGTTGGCCGTAATCGTGAATTTCAAATGTTGGGTTTTGATTCTCGGGTAAGCCATGCTTATAAAGCCTTGGGGATTTCTAACGAAGCAGAGTTTGGCATTCGTTTGCATACTGAGTCTCAAATTAATCAACTAGAGACCTCTAAAACCCTAGCCTATTCGGGACGAATTTCTGCGCATGAAGAAAACAAGGCCAACTCTATGGCGGTATATGGGCAAAATCGTTTCTTGCTGAGCAAGGACTTTGCTCTCATTCCAGGAGTGCGAGTTGAAAGCTATAACCAGACTCGATCAAATGTGCTTACTGGTACATCTGGGAGTGCTAAGAATGTAGAAACAATCCCACAAATTGGTGCCACTTGGCAAGTAATACCTCAGGCACAACTATATGGCAGCGTTTACAAAGGTTTTGCACCAGCCCAATTGACAACTGCGATTGACGATAAAGGGGTTGATCAGCAGTTGGCGCCTGAACGCTCGACCAATATGGAATTGGGCTTACGCGGAAAATCAGGTGCTTTTTCATATGATTCTGCAGTTTTTAGTATGAACTTCAGCAATCAAATAGTGAACCAGAGCTTAGCGGCGGGAATTTCTAAGGCCAATGGAGGGAAAAGCTTACATCAGGGCGCTGAGTTAGCTCTTGGATATATGCTTGGCCATGGTTGGGGTATTAACGGCAATGCTACCTATATTCCAGTAGCAAAATTTGTCGGCACGAACTCCTTAGGGCGGGATGGAAACCGTATCCCTTATACGCCTAAATTGACTTCAAACTTAGGTGTTAGCTATGAAAAGAATGGTTTCAATACTTTAGTGAGCCTAACCTATGTATCTAATCAATATGCTGATTCAGCAAACACAGTTGTTGAAAATGCCATTGGAACTTTAGGTGAAATACCTGCATTTGCAACTGTTAATTGGAGTGCTAACTATGCTATCAATAAAGATTGGAAAGTGTTTGGAGTAATTAATAATCTCTTTGATAAGAGCTATATTGCTAGTCGAAGTCCAGATGGAATATTTGCAGGTGCACCTCTTAATTTTCAAGCTGGGATGAGTTATCAATTTAATTAATGCGCATGATTAAATGATTCTTTAATGAAAGAAAAACGCCACCCTAGTGGGTGGCGTTCGACTGTTACATACTTCAAAATGGTGGGTCGGCGTCAATTGAATCTTTATTGTAACTAGTTGATTAATATGAAAATTATCATTTCACTATTTTAGATATGCCCCCAGTTATGCCCCCAGATAGAAAACTACTCGTTAGCTGACTACAGTCTAGATTCAATGCTTGTTCCAATAGTACATTGATATATCAAATTTCATTTGCCTCGATTGAGGCCCCCCTATTAAAAAATTCTGACCGCGCCTACCACACCCACCCG